>WNGA01000995.1_pt1 | contig 70826 bp, 73 predicted proteins | sample 5400061 | NCBI WGS metagenome assembly WNGA01 (sample SAMN13153366, study PRJNA577476) | soil metagenome | isolation source: 100 cm soil or saprolite under grassland replicate 2 | place: USA:California | collected 2016-06-15
TTAGACCAGGCATGATTAGATCGCAAATAACTAGAATATATTTTTCTTTATTATTTGTAAAATGCTTTAGAGCCTCTAAAGAGTCATTAAAAGTGAAAACCGAAATTCCACCATCAACCCCACGCAAAGCCTCTGCAAATAGCATGCTAATGTCTGAGTCATCATCTACTATCGCTACCAACCCTTCTTTAGGAGATATTTGCCGAGACTCCAAGGACGCTCATACCATGTCTTCGCAACACGAAGACTTTAAGGCTAGTAAAACCTATTTTATAGAAATACAAAGTGATTGCTATTTTTAAAGTCCTTTCTATGTTATCACCTCATTTTCCTTTTAACTTCTTTCAGTTGCCCCCTCATGCATTATGGGCCTTACACAATCCATGTAAATTTTATTCAGGTCTAAACCTAACGCCTTGTCAACTGGTGGGACAGCATGATGCTAATGGAGGCCGTGTTCCACCGGTCATGAGTTCTGCGTTAGTTAAATGATACGCAACAAACTATAAAATGATTTAATCCAAATTACTAGGATGAAACGAAATTTGACTCACTGAACAAATTAAGATATTCCAAATGTTACCTCTAAGAATACAGAGATTTTTACAATAACGTTCTAAGAAATAGAAATACTTTTGTACCAACCAAATCCGTAATGAACTTATTAATTAACAACTGATGGGAGGAATTTATGGTTTAAATGAACAAGAAACAACCAATTTCCCACCAGTTGTGTGTTTAGATTGTAGTTAGGTGTACGACATACTATAAAACGGCTTACGTAGAATGTTATAAGAATATATGAATTAGTAACGTTATTTTCTATAAAACTCTGATTGTTTTATAAAATAATCATTAAATTTCTGTATGGTAGGAAATTTTATATCTAGTAATTGGTAAAATAATTAAATGAATTGTCCTAAATGTGATCATGAGAATTCTACTGAAGACTTAGTTAAACAGGTAGCAGAATGTCCTTGTGGTTGTCATAATGAAACCCATTTATTCTAATCTTTATGGTCTTGGTGTGTTTCCATGTTATTATTTTAGAATACAATGTCAAGTTGATGAAGGTTGCCGCTGTATCGACAGCGCCCTGCAATAGAAATCTATCGTTTTATTTTCCTAACCCAACAATCATTACACATGTAACCCATGAATCTTTTTCCAATGTTGTGCGCTAGATAATACTTGAATTCTGCCTGCATTTGATTAAAATTTGCTCCTGGAGTAATTTCATGATATCTGATTAATTTATGCATTTTTATGCATCTTAGATTCAGGTAACAACTTTCTACATCGCATACATTTGACCATCATTTTCCTAACTTGCTCCGATGGAATATGACCAACAAAATATAAAATAATTTAGTCAACCGGTGGGACCGGAAATGCAAGCGTATTGCAAGCATAGTGAATCCCACCGGCTATTGAACCGTAATCAAATTTATCCTACTAAATATATGAGCATGCCTTACCCAAGTTAACTCTGAAAACATTAGAAATTTCTAACGATCGGATTTAAAATATTGTGATCTCTTAAATAACTGAAGCAAAGATTATGAATATCAAATAAGATTTATATATAAGAAATCTCTGTTAGGTTATGATGAATACACAAACAATAATTTTAGCAGCAGTCATTATTACAGCAACAGTAGCACTGGCAATCGCCCCTCCGTTTTAACCGCATCGGCATCCCAGCCAAGGGACTGTTTCCACAAAGGAACAGGAGACGAGGTTGACTGTGGTGACACACACGGAAGCAACTCTATAAACTGTAATCGCGGCGGAAATCAGTGCACAGATTAGAGTGAAAGCCAGCCAGTAAGTAGTCCAAACTACTCCTTTCCTTTTTTTAATACCGAATATTTTACGTTGTTCTTTAAAAGGAGTGGCTTAGCCGAGTTATTCACATTCTTTAAAGTTAGAAGAGACCGCTAAAGGTGTTAGAATTTCACACTAGAAGCAGGAATTACAAAAACATAAATCTTTTGAAGAGCCCTTATAATCTTGCATAGAAATATGCCGCAAGCGGTTGGGATCCTTATGTGTATTCATCATTCCCAGCCGCCAGCGTTTTAACTTCTGTTATAGGACATTTAAGGACTAGTCAGATACAATTATGATATATCAATAACGCAGCTTAGTTATCATAAACAGAGCTTATACACGTCTTTAGTAATCCCGGGAATCTTCTATTATCCTAACAATTTCTCTTTTCTTGAGTACGAACGTTATTGAGTTAGATTAATTGTTCCATTCATCATGTCAGGATGATACTTACAATGATATCCTAGTTCCCCTATTTGATCAGTTTTGAAATTTAGTTCAAAATCGTACCCATAGTATTGATATAAATTCACCTTTCCCTTAGTATAGTCAGATAATCTTATTATGGTCGATTCAGCCACAGTGTGTTCCAATGATGTACGATCCTAACGTATTCAAAGTTGATCTGGAGGAAGCAAAGAGATGTCCAAAACTAGATTACCTGTCCCTGGAACCATCTATAATTTTATCTAATTCTACCATGTCTCCTTTCTAACTTTTGTATTTTCTCTTCTAACATATCAATTCTAGATTTATCAACTTTCAGTGTTTCAATTGTTCTCTGAAGTCTATTAGTTGGATCTATGGTTAAATTATCAATTACCCTTTCATATTCTTCCAAAAAGTCATCATCTGTTGGTTTGTAATATACACCTGCTAAACCTATGGTGTGACCTAACAACATTTCTCTTATCTCAGGATTAATCTTTTTATTAATTAGTTCTGTGGTAAAGAACTTTCTAAACCCGTGACAAATGGCAACTTCCTTCCTATATGAACTTCCAAGATGTTTTTTAATTTCTTCTAAATCTAGAGTTTGTTTCTTCCTAACACCTGAACGAATAGCAATACCAACTAACTTACTTGCCAAGGTACTTGCTAGTGTTTTTTGGCATTTAGATATAGCAAATGGATCCCTTATGTCAAACTGGTCTCTGATTAGATAGGAATTTGGAAAAAATTTTTCTCCATAACGTTTACGCATTGCAAGATAATTATCAATAGCTTTAGCGCATTCAATTGTACAATAAGTGAAATGCTCTTCCTTATCATTTTCATAAACTGTTATTTTATAAATTGGAGTTGAATCTTCAATTTCAACTCTCTCTAAATTTCTCAATCTTAACCCAGGAATAGCTCCAATACGCATACCTGTGGAGCTTAGCAATAATATTACAACTTTCATTCTTTCATCTGAAACATTTAGGAGTTGAAGAATTTCCTCGTGTTTGTATGCCTTATCTTTATTTGATTTCTTCTTCTCTGGCATAAATCTAGATATTTTATTAACGTTCAGCACAATATCATTTATCTTGTAAAATCCAGTTATAGCAAAAAAATAATTATGAATTGCTGAATACTTTTTGTTTTTCTTGAGCAAGATAATGAAATCAATTATAGATTGTTCTATCTTTTTGGGATCTTCCTTTTTCAGTAGTAAATCAAATTTAGGACCTAGATAATCTGTGTATTTTTTAAAATATACCAAACGTGCCTTTCTGGTGTATTCTGACTTTATCGATTCTTCATATAATTTTATTTTTTCGATGTGTTTTTGCACTGATTTTTGCTGCATTTTCTGTTATAATTGAGCGTGGACAAGAATAAAAACTATGTATATACAGTGTAATATTTGAGTGTTACAGACGCATAATTGAATCGTAACAATTAACTATTAAATTATATAAGTGATAGTTATAGAAAACTGATGGGAGCCAAAAATAAAAGAATAATTCTCACACTACTTCTGGTCGTAAGTGGTGTTGGAATCACTTATTATTATTATGTTCCAAATACAAAGACGTATTCTCCAGATATTATGACTATGTCGGACAAATTTGGAATATTGAAAACATATCCTACAAAACCTGGAGGAAGAGAATGGTTCATTGATATGAATAATCCTACTAAAGACCCAGGGTTCAAAGTTGGCTCAAATATTACTCGTCAATTAGATGGTTCTTGGCAGATAAGTGGACGGGTTGATAATGGCTCTTATGTTGGAGAGGTGAGAATGGAGGTATTAAGACTCCCAGGATCTGAAGAGTGGAAGAATGTCGAAATGACAGGATATGCTAAAATAATCCCAATTATGAATCCAAATGATTCCCTTGTCTGGTCTGTCAGAGGAGGTAGACATAATAATACTGTTCCCTGTGAAGGAACTGCTCTAAAAGGTGGTATCAACATTAATGGTACTGTTTCTTGGGTTAAGGAGATATGGCATACAGGAGGTTATACCGATAAACGAGCCGAAGGACAAGTTACGAATTCCATTAATGGAAGGTGGATTGGTTGGAAAGTTGTCGTTTACAACATGAACAATGATACTGCAGTAAAGATGGAGTCTTACCTTGATAATAAGGCGAATAATCAATGGATAAAGGTTACTGATTTGACTGACAACGGTGGATGGTACGCCAACAGCCCAGACCCAGTATTTTACGGAGCACATTGTGGAAAGGCTAAAGATTACATAATAACAAAAGGGGGACCTTTAGCTATCTTTAGATCTGATAATATGACATGGAATTTCAAGGACCTGAGTGTTAGAGAAATTCAGCCGCCTTCATAATCGTGAGCTTATCCAAAGATTTTAATCAAAAGGTATCATTAATGACAAAATCTAGAATTAATTTATGAACTATGTGTATCTTTATCTTAGCTTTTCTATCTCTTCTCTTAATTGCAGTAATTAGTGAGATCTATAGTTTATAAATATGATAGTCGAAGCAAACGTTAATCTAATTGTTATATTTAATGTGCCACATACTATAGTATGTCAGAAAGCATTGATACTAAAAAATCGACTTGTTTATTATGTGATAGTGAAGTTGACCCTAAATCTGAAATCCGAATTTGTTCTACTTGTGCTATAGTAGCAATGTCGGACGAAGATTTTCAAAGTCAATATTATATTTCTTTTCTTGAAGATGTTAATCTTAGACCGATATCTGAAAAAGAGAGAAGAAAGATTCTAGATATGTATATTCCTGCACGAGAAGAGCATCCTATAGAGAATATTGATAGAAAAAAAGGAAATAAATGAAGTTATCGTGAAATATCATCTCATTGATGCTCCTAGAGAGTTGTAGTATTTGAAGGATAATAAAGAATCCTTTAATAGTCCATCACTTCTAGTATTTTGGATAAAGAAGAATAAAGACAAAGTAAGCATAATCACTTGTCTTTTAATATTTTTTGTAGCAGTAGCAGGATTGCTTTTCGTAAATAATGCTCACGTTAATAAAATAGTATTTGCGGTTGGAAAGAAAAGCAAGTTCAATGAAGATGATTTCATGATTAAAGATTTTGGTATCGGACATGACGGAAATCCATTCCTAGCCGTAAAAGGCACAGCGGGTGGATCAATACCACAAAAAGAGAATGTCGGGTACGCGTATGTCTTTGTAACAGATAACGGCACTTATGCCGTATCGTCAGATTGGATGTATCCTCAATGGCATACACACGGATTAACGCTTGATCAAAGTAACTGTGTACAATCAATGAAAATGAAGGGAGGGGCTGAAGTTGGCAATATGGTTAAAGTTACGAAGATATATGCGACTAAAGTTGACAAAGTCATGACCGCCGAATTTAGTATTAATGACTCTGACGGATCAATCTGTGCGACCAAAATATTCGATTCTGCTCCATAAACTTATTTGAATTTTCTAACTACGGTTATTAGCTACCATGTTTTCTTTGCGAATCCTTGTGCGACAACATAAAAGTTTATTCATATATAAGGAGTATGGAAAATTTAAGTGAACAACTTTTTCGCTAGATTTACAATGCTAATTCCAATACTTTCTATTCTTACGACATTGATTGAAATTGCATTAGTTGCTGCATTGGAACAGGTTGATACGAAACCAATGAACCCTCTCACTGAAACTACTTTTTAACTACACCCATACGATTTATAGTATTAGTTAGATAAAGCAGTGGATTTAAGAGCATTATGAGGAATTGCATATAAAGACTATTTTCCCGGTGACCGCCACTCTTCCCAGTAACTCGTGAGCTTTGAGGAATTTGAAGAGCTAGTTGAGTCGTGTCTCATCTTCAGTTTCCTCCATCCAATTACCTCTAGTATTACAAATACGGCAAAGTCTTCGAGCCATGAAACGTTCCATAGTCTCACCAAATTTTGGACTGATAACATCTCTATTGCCACATGAACATCTCATGTATTTGGTCAACATTATAGAAAGACCCTGATCACTATTAATAATTATAAATTAAAAACAGGTGGGCCAATCGTAGAAGCTAATGGTACTTTACCTTCAAGTTGGCCCACCAGGAACGAAGCGTTGTACGGGTTTATGCATAGTTATGGTCAACAAATAATATAATGGTTTAATTTAATGCAAGGCCGCCATACCCTTTTTCATATGAATAGAATATTCAGATTGATTATTTTATGTATAAATAATTACTTTTTTTATCGTACCCAAGATCAGCCATTGTCAAAACCGTAAAATTGCTGTCATGTAAATATTTCATCTCCTTCTTAAATAAATCCAAGTCAGTATTGTAATTAGCCATTTGATCGCCTGCTCTGTGATAAATAATTATGGGAATAGCCTTTATTGTTCCGTTTTTATTATAATTGGATTGGCTGTTTACTACCTGGATGAATCTGTCATACAATGCAGGATCATCATATGAATTTACTTTTCTTGATAAGTCGTGACTCCAGCCTCTAATGGAATATTTGTTAGCATAATTGAGTTTACCATTTTTGGTATATGTTCTGCAGTCACTCTGATTCGATTTATTCTTCCAACCATCGCAGTGTAGAAAAGTAAGAGGACTGCTCGCCGTTCTAGCCAACTCATAATACTTGGATACTATGTTTACTATAGTTTTGTTGTCCCATCCTTTATCAAACGGATATGCAAAACTTGTTCCGTTAACTCCATGTTCCTGAAGACAATCCTTTGACTTTCCTATCTGATATTCGAGGCTCTTTGTCGATGAATCACTTAGATTATCATGATTCATTGTATGGGATCCTACGTCATGCCCTTCTTTGTATAATGTTTCTAACTGTGTCCAATTCATATATGCCTTTTTATTGTCCAAATAATTACACACAACATAAAATGTGGCCTTAAATCCATACTTATCAAGTATGGGTTTGGCTTGAGTAAATTGGCTCTTGCGATTATCATCAAAGTTCAAAATAACTACTTTATTATTTGTTCGATTAATCGTGACCGATTCGCCATATTTAACTGGAAACTGTCCGTCTAAAAGAATTACAAAAATTCCTACAATCAAAATACTAAATATGATAATAAGGTTTCCGTTACTATACAATTAACTACTGTCAAAAAGTCCTTCATCCATAATTTATAGATACGGACTTTTGTGCAAAAATTCTTGATAAACCTAGTAAAAATAATAAAAGTTATTTTGAAACGGTTAATATTGTTGTCCAAACGATCTTGATATGATATTTTAGATATTTCTAAGGCTGTGCCGAGGAAATTTAGGATCTCTTAAATACTGGCACTGTAAGTGAACTAATGAATATAACAACGTTGGGTTTGTTTACTATGCTGTTCGCATTGACGATAGGGCTTTCAATGCCCACGGTGGTAGCACCAAATCTAATTACTCAAGCATTTGCGCAAGATGAAAACGAGACCTCAGAAACAGGAATGAAAAATATGAGTAACGCGACTGGAGTATCAGGTAAAATACCTTCAATGTCAACCCCGGGAGAAAAGACATTCTATGTATTCACCTCGGAAGTTGAAAACGTTGATCAGAATAAGTTAAAAGTTGCAGGAGATTCGTACTCTGTCCATACACTGGTCGCAAATAAAGGGGACAAGGTGACCGTCAACTTCTACAATGTTGACGATGTACAAACAGAAAGGCATTCATTTACTATAGGCGATCCGTATAAAGTAGATATCGACCTAGGATTCGGTCAGAATGGAAACGCAACATTTACTGCCGATGAGACAGGAGTTTTTCCCTATTACTGTAGATATTACTTGCCAGTTATGACCGGACAATTAATAGTGCTACCATAAACCAAATTTTTTTTATTTTATGTATTATGGACAAAAACGTTTGAAGATATAAAGTTCAAATATGCTTTTTGTGTATTAACATTTATACAATTGTACTACATTGTATATCTATTACTAGTATCAATATAGATACTAATTGCTATCGGAAAGTGCTGTTCTGATATTTATCCCTACAGCTTTGGTATTTACGTTGGGATTTTTTACGATTGTCTCTGGTTATATTTCTACTCCGATTCAAAATTTTGTAGATATCCCACAGAGTTACTCTTTTTGTTACTAAGTGGGGTTCTAAGGGTACAGATAATAGCCAATTTTTACGTCCTCATGATTTAGAATTTGATAGTCACAATAAATATCTGTACGCCGTCGACAGAGATGGGAACCGTATACAGGTCTTTGATAAGAATGGAACTTTTCTCTTTAAATTTGGACAAAAAGGACATGGTGATGGCCAGTTTTTAGTACCTTACGGATTAGATGTGGATCAAGCCGGGAATGTTTGGGTTGCTGATAGAGGTAATCATAGGATACAAAAATTTGACAGTCAAGGAAACTTCGTTTTAAAGTTTGGTAACAAAAATAGCCATCCCAGCAACGTACCTGGTAATTTTGATAATCCGAGACATGTAGAAGTAGATAAAGCACTAAAATATGTGTATATAGCAGACTCTAAAAATAACCGTATTCAACAATTTGACATAGACGGAAATTTTATCAGAGTTATAGGTGAATTTGGAAAAAAGAGTGGACAATTCGATCTTCCTACTACCATTGAAATGGATTCAAGAGGTAATTTTTTTGTAAATGAACGAGGAAATGAACGTATTCAGAAATTTGACAGTAATTGGAACCCGATCCTAATGTGGGGATCGAAAGGCAGTAAGAACAATCAGTTCTGTCACATTGAACACTTGGCACTGGATAAACATGATAATGTGTATGTAACAGATCCGCAATCAGATCCTGAATGCAGTATGCAGCCTCGTGTTCTCAAGTTTGATAGCGAGGGTAATTTCATTACAAAATTTGGGTCATATGGTAATAAATCAGGTCAGTTTAAAGATCCAGAGCATTTAGCAATAGATTCTGATGGAAATGTGTACGTTTCTGATAGAAGTAACAATAACATACAAAAATTTTCTCCAGCGATATCATCCTAACAAATTTCTAAATGAAAAATTAGATAAATGTTTTGGATATGCTTTATGGCCTTCAAAATACTGAGCTATCGCAGAATTGAAGTTTTTTTTCTGTTTTTTGCTTCTTTTTTATTCGTAATTATTCTAAGCGAATCCAAATAGTTCGTTTGTGAATCAAATTTGACACAAATTTAGTCTTAAACATGCAAGATTAGAAGATTAATCTATCCAAATAACAATCAAAATCAAATACCAAAATCACATTAGTATCTGAGCGATTTTTATCTAAATACCATCTACCATAATTGCTGATCGTTGGATTATCTTTGGATTAGCTTACAACAATATGGTTGATGTTTGTATGCTTTTTTATTGAAAAATATACTTTAGAGAATCTAAAATGATAAGACATATGATTCAATAATTTTAATAATCCCATCAGTCAATGCAGTATTCTATACAAATAGCTATATAATTCAGATAATATCAGAAGAAAAATAATCAACATAAATTAAAATCTAAAAAATTTGGGTAATCGGCTATAGATGTCTGCACAAAGTCATCATATTCTAAGAAATTCGCAAAGGATCGATTTATTTACGTTAGTTTTGAGCTTTTTTTGATGAACAAGAATCAATCAATGCAAACAATACTATTGCTAGGAACAATCCTTGCTGTCGCGATGGTTGGTATTTCCAACAGTAACGCTCGAGTATATGCTGGTAACGGGGGCTATGATACAGGTGACGATCATATAAACTGGAAACAATTCAAAAAATCAAACACTTATCAAGATGCAGACAAAGATACAAAAAAATGTTTTGAAAATGCTCATGATAGAGGAGATAACTTAGCTGGCTATGAAGTAAAGAAGTGTGAAGAAGATTCCGGCTATGGAAAAGATGGTAATGGCGATAAAAACAAGGACTATGGCGACAAGAACAAAGATGATGGCAATAAGAAAAAGGACTATGGCGACAAGAACAAAGATGATGGCAATAAGAACAAAGATGATGGCAATAAGGGTAAAGATAGTGACGACAATGGTGACAGTGGCAAAAGTGGCGACAATGGTGACAGTGGCAAAAGTGGCGACAATGGTAACAGTGGCAAAAGTGGCGACAATGGTAACAGTGGCAAAAGTGGCGACAATGGTAACAGTGGTAAAAGTGGCGACAATGGTGACAGTGGTAACAGTGACCGCGGAGACTCCAATTAAATCCAGAAACTAAATACTCCCACATTTTTTTTCTTTTTTAGAAACAAATAGCTATTTGCCTTATTATTGGGAATTAGTGTACTAATTTATGGTAATAATACCAAATAAATGTAGCTAACAGCACGACAGGATAGAATCCTGCTTTAGTTATCCTAGTAGATGATGGGCAAAAAGAGACCAGATAAAAATACTTTGTAATCAAAAAACCTTCTTATCCTTCGTTCATAGTATTTTCTTGTCCATTCACTTCCTACTGAATATTTGAACATATTATACGCTCTATTAACAGCGTCAAAATCTTCAGCTAGTAATTTGTTTAACTCCAGTATAATCTATGGAATTGGGACTAAATAAAATGTAAAGATTAACATGCCCTGTTTTGTGGTTTTTTGGTATATGAAAGCATGGAACTGATATTTTCGATTGACAATCCCATTACAGACATAATTATTCCATCTACCTCACTTGCAATTCTGGTATTGTTCTTCATGGCAGTGACAAAAAAGTCTAATCAACAGATTAATCACAATCTACAGTAGCAATTTCAATTCTTATCTTGATTATAGCACGGACTTTCTGCTATTTCATCATGTTTTTGAACTTTCTCGCATCTTGATTCTTTTTCGAAACAAGGATGACCATCACCAACTTCATCATAACATAAGTCTTTATCTTTGTCAGCATTTACTGATGATAAGTAACTTAAACTGCTTATTATCGCCATTAGTAATACAAAGACTATTATCGATTGTATGATAAGTTTCATTTTTTTCACTACCTTAATTCTATACTATATTAATTAATTAAGTAATTTGATACAAGTATCTAAGCAAATTTCCAATTTTGAATACGAACTATTTTGAAATATTATGTGAAAAATAAAATTGTTCAAGAATAGTGCATGTAATTCGTTACTATATTAAGAAATTTTTGGAATACCTAGACATAATTTTAGATAACAATAATTTATGCCTAAAAATTAACTAGCGATTAAAATGCTGGTTCATCTGCACGATTTGTATAAAATATGTAGGTTCATAAATCAAATCCGGGCGCATATTTTATTTGATATGCGTTCTCGTAACATTTAGACAGTTGTATCATAAGTTTTTAAGACTATTATGATGTTGTGAGATATTGATCTTGGATTCTCCCTACGACATGAATCTCGCTCTCGAAAGGATGTATGAGAAAAGCCCTCTCAATCTAAATTATTAAGGGTGAAATATTACATGGAGTTTGAAATAGGTATATGCAGTTCCTGTGGACAGGAAAAAAACTACTACCAAACAGCAATCATTTTGAAGAGAGATATTGTAAAGAGTGCTATAAAAATCAGTATGGAAAGATAAGCTGTAAATTTTGTGGTCTGCAAATGCAGTACCATCACTATCATAAACACATAATCGACATTCACAGTAGATAAGCCAGAGTAACTTGACCTATGGAAATTTCAATCAATATATTCGGTTTACCGCTAAACCAAAATCATCGACTTATATACTTGTACCAGTTAACTTATTTTCTAGCCAGTGCCATGAAAATTATGAAATATATATTTTCGGTCATGTTTGCCACAATGATGATATTATTAACAGCATCGACATTTAGTTATTCTTTTAGTCAGACTCCGGATTCAAATTTGGCTTCAAATATTTTTAATAATAAAGAGCTGGTTGTACCAAAGAATGTAAAGAACTTTCTAATTTTAATTCCAAATGAGGCACATGAATCTCCAGACTTGCCAAAGGATCAGAGATTGATTAATCAACCATATGTACCGCAGAACTTAGTTGTCCATCCTGGTACTGAAATTGTCTGGTTTTCCGGAGATGTGGGGCATATGCGCAAAGTAATACTGGAGGATGAAAACTCGCATGAAATCTTTAATTCTATCTTAAAATTTAATTCTGCAAGTAAGGCACTCCCTTTTAATCAAACTGGTAAGTTTACTTATTTTGAAACCAAAGCAAATAAGGATGATCCAAATTTTGTCATGAAGGGGAGTGTAACCGTGACTGGTCCTCAGCCTAACTCTAGTATTAACATCAGCAAGAATTCACTGAAATCCAATTTTAATACTCTGTCGGTTATTATGATACCAACAAAGGATATCAATAAACATGCTAAAATATTCAATGAAAATAGTCTAAATATCCTGGATCAATATTCATTCAAGGACCTTAGACAGACTGCAGGAGGAGGGGCAAATCAGACTTTGCTTGTTTTAGGAAGCAATGGTCCAATCGATGCAACTATCTCAACACTCAAAAAAATCACTTCTACTTTACCATATAGCTAGGCAGTGTCACGACTTATCAATTGTCTTAGTTTTATTTGTAGCTTTAACTGTGTAAACTTGGTTAATCAATGGATTATCAGGATGCATTATCAACACTTACGATATCAACAAAAACAACAAAACTGCTTGGCGTAGGAGTAGCTGCAACTGCCTTTCTTTTAGTAACAATTCCAGTCCTCAATAGTGGCGTTCTGTATGCTGACTCAGGAGACAATGACGGAGACCAAGGGGATCATGACAACAACTGCGATCATGGGGATCATGACAACCACAATCACAACTCGGATAACGAATGAGAGCATTAGCCAGCTCTAAATATCCCTAGCGCGAAGCATTAGCCAATAAGTACTGATCGAGTCTGCATGCTGTAAGGATGCAATTATATTACGGACTCCTTTTTTCATTATTTGTTATGGTAACGATATGAATTACATCTCCCATAGACTCATAGAGGATATGCATATTTGTTATTTGACACCACATTTGCCACAAAATTCTGGAATATTAGTTATCAATCTTGATTGTTCTTCTAAAGGAACATATGATTCAAAGCCGAAATTAAAAAATAGTTTCAAGTTTCTGGAATACTGTCTTTTAGTTTCTGTTGTTTTCAACGCGAATAAAAAAGAATTTAAATATTCTTGGTTTCTCTGAATGAGTCCACGTTAGTTAATTCCTGACAGGATTAATATTGTTTTTGATACGGGGCTGGTCGTCTGTGAACCAAATTTGACACAATTAATAGACCCCTCATTAGTAAAAATGGAACAACAGAAGATGCCTTCCTGCAATTTGTATTAGCGAACTAGCACTATTTTCGCCCAAATATTCGAGAAAGAATCAGGATAACTCCATCTCTATCAGCCTATCGACCCCGGCAATTCGAATTACCATGCGACGGATGAAATTATAGTTTAAGTGTATATGATTCAACAGGCCGCACTCATTTAATTGCAATTAATGCCTAAAGACAGCATGTTGATATATCTTTAAGTAAAGTCAGTGTGTAATCATTATTGAAAAATGAGTTACCAAGAGAAGCAAATGTCAGTTGCTGTTGTGACAGGTAGTTCTACTGGGATTGGCCTAGAAACATCATTGATATTAGCAAAGAATGGGTATCGCACCTATGCTACTATGAGAAATTTGGATAAATCTTCTGGCATCACTTTGAAAGCAACTAAGGAAAATTTACCATTAACAGTTCTACAAATGAATGTAGACGATGATAAATCTGTAAATGATACCATCCAAAAGATAATGAACGATAACGGTAGAATTGATGTTGTTGTTAATAACGCAGGATATTCGTTGGCAGGAGCTTTTGAGGAATCAAGTACGCAAGATGGGAGAGCGCAGCTGGAAACAAACTTCTTTGGTACTGTGAGACTCATTAAAGCACTTTTACCAATAATGAGAAAACAACATGGAGGAACAATAGTCAACATTACTTCAATGGGTGGTAGAGTTGCAATACCTTTTGATTCTTATTATCATGCGTCAAAGTTTGCAGTAGAAGGCCTTTCTGAATCATTACGTTATGAAATCGAACCTTTTGGAGTAAAAATAGTTTTGATAGAGCCGGGAGCCGTGAAGTCTGATTTTTGGAAAAATATCAAGTTAACTGGTAATACTGAAGGTTCTGTTTATAGGCAAAGAATTCAGAGACTGTTAGAATCGTTTGAAAAAGTGTATCAAAATGCTATACCGCCCGAAGATGTAGCACAAGTTATTCTCAATGCTATCAAATCCGATAATCCTGACTTTAGAAATATTGTAGGGGATGATGCAAAGTCAATTTTAGAAGTTAGAAGTAATAATTCTGATAAAGAGTTTGAAGTGTTCATGAAAAAGCAATTTGGCATTTAGTTGTCAGGTACGTCGCTGTTAATCAGTGCAATAAATGCAATTAGAGTTTATCCAAACATTTGAATGGTTGTTTGTGAATCAAAATTGGCATGATATTTAGACCCAATTGTTTTTAATAATGTTTATTTCGCATCGGTTTCGGTAGGACTGTTAACGCTAGCGTTCCTATTTTGTAACCCTATTTCAAAGTTCGGTATTCATTAATTGGGGCTCTATTCCATCAATGCTTTGCTATTATCGTTATTATTAATGATTTTAGCCAAAAAAAACCTATGGAGAAAGTGCGAAGAGGATACTCAATGGTAAACGCACCAATTAACACTTAAAATAAATGGATATAGTATAAGGATAAATATGATGGCTCCCTCTTGCTCTCATAATGAAAAACTCTAGAATGCCATCACTCACCCTAGCAGCAATCTTAATTGCGGCAGTGGCATCGACATCGATGTTATTTGCAAGTCTGCAATATTCAAATGCTCAAGAAGAAACCGTGGTAAGGGATTCACAAACGATTTTGCTTGAAGGTAAGACACTTCCCTCAAAAGATTACATTCACTTGTACGATGCTACACCGTATATGATAAAGTTGGGTCATATTGCTGCAAAGCTTCCATGCGACAGCAATAATAAAACATCCTTGAATGTGCTTATCGGTCAAGCACCCGCATTAAAACCTGCAGAATTGGAATTTGTTAAGGAATTATCTACGCCAGGAAAAATGTGCATATACCATGTAGATGTTAAATCAGACCCGTCAGGCGTTAATCCGATTACTGACATAGCACTACAAAACCCAACAGACAAGGAACTTAAATTTGGACCAACTGGCACAGTTGTGATAGGCGTGAATGAAATCATGCCACTTGTAGAAACAGGCAAATCCATGGGAAATATGTCAATGGGTAACAGTACAGGCTAAACAACCATTGGGATGTGCTGACTTATAGCATGTCCCTTTTTATTTCACCCAAATTATTTTCCTGTCTCATTTAATGCCAAATGTTGTATGGCAGAGCCATGAACTGTTATGGTTACGGAATAGCCGCCTCGATTAAAATTCAATGTTTCATTAGATGTGTTGACTAATGCAATATCGGTAATCCCTGTCGCTAACTCGGTATGATAGAGACAAGAATTCCCTTCATCAGATAAATCTAAGCTTTTACCATTCAGCGTACCATTATTGATTGCGTGCCCTATATTCAAGGTTTTCAAATGTGGTGCAATACCCACCACTATGGTCACTTTAGGGCTTCCATCTTTATTGCATGGAATCTTCACCGCAATATGGCTGTGTCCTTCTACACTTGTCGCAAAGGGAGTAAAATCCATTAGTAAAATGTAATCTCCGTTAAGTAAAGTACCCGTTAATGGTATGTGTTGCGAAACAATAAGATTATCAGTGATGTGTTTTGCATGTTGTTGCATTGTTACATTGTTAGCGGCTGCCGCAAATTGCTGACTATCTACGTTTGCCACGCTGAATATAATTGCAAACATCACCAAGATAGAGGATAGATAAATAGAATTCATAGCAGAAAGCTTAAACTCCATTATTTTATTTGTGCCTTAAAATATTTAAATTTTAATTGTGCAAATGGTGACAAAGTTAAGGATGTTGAATGAACTCCAAATACGTCTACATTGAGAAACATTTAGACACTAAACTTATCTATTTTGGATTGCTATGAAGAATAGGAAGATGGTGAATGATTCGCAAATCGCACAAGACTGCGAGACTTTTTAGCTCCCATTCATGGGTAAGTAAGACTAGAATAATAATGAACAATTCTAATTATTCATCACCTTTAATGTTGCTTTTCTTCGCTGCATTGGTAGCTGTTTTAGGATTGATTTTCACTTCCACGTCAATGACCTCTACATATGGTCAGATTGAGATTCCTACGGATAAGAATATCACATCGCCAAATTTTAACGGAACGGTAGGCGAAGATACCGAGCCAAAACCTGATATTTTATATTCTGCATTAAAGTCTGACACAATAGTTGGTGAAGTGCTTAATAACTTTACATATCCTATTGAATCAGTTCTCATAACGGCGAGTGTCTATGACAAGAATGGGGTAATTGCTGCAACGGGAGATACTTACACTAGTGATTATCAGCTAAAGCCAGGAATGAAATCTGGATTCGATATTTACTTAGATGATAGGTTACCTAGCAATAGTAAATATACCTTGACAACCAGGTTTGAAAAATCAGATGAAGATAAGCCAGAGGGACTACAACTGAGTGTTGGCAAAAACTCTAAAGATTCAAAGAGTTTTAAAATCGTTGGCGAAGTATTAAATCAAGGTCAAGATAGTGCCAATTCAGTGAGGATATCGGGTATATTTTATGACAAGGACCACAAAGTGTTGGATGTTGATTACACTTATACAAATCCAGACATAATTAGTCCCAATAAAAAAGCACCATTCGAATTGTCTTTCTACACAGATAATCCAGAGAAAATTAAATCAATAGCTATTAATGCTCAAAGTGAAGAATATTCCTTAATAACAAAAAACAGTCAGAACGAAACAAAATCTGCATCATGAATATTCTAGAATCTTATCTTACGTTAGTCCAATTAAAAATTAAAGTCCGAATGAGTCGGGATTCGAACCCTGCAAGTAGTAGGGTTCTACTGGCTTTTCTCATAATGTTTATGAATAAAGCCTAATAATTCGCATTTATTGAAATCATTTTTAGTCTACATTATAGCATTCTTGATGCTGTCTACATCGGCTCTATACTTTTTAGATGCAATATTTGGTGAAAGAATTGAAAGTAGTGAAGCTCATGGATTGCAGGTGGTTGAAGGACAAAAGGAGGAAACTGCGGAACCTCCTCACAATGAGAATCAAGAGGCAGCACAAAATCAAATACATAATGAATCTGGAGAATCAGCAGAGCAACATGGTATTGCTCCTAGTCAATCTGAAGTCAACGAAACCAAACATATTGAAGGAATTGGAACAGAGGAAGCTTTACATAAAGAATCAGCTTCAGAAACTCAACGCAGAAATCTGGAATTCCCACTTTCAATTAGTGCCGGTGTTGGATATGCTGCGATAGGATTATGGATGATACTAGATAAAAGAAACAGTAAAGTTCCTTATATAATAGCCATAGTCGGTTCATTGGTATTATTAGGAATTTATTTTGCCTCCAGAACGGTAGGGATTTCTAGTCTAGGAAAAGAACCTATTGGCTTATTGGATACCCTAGTAGCAGCGCTTCAGGTTGCAATAATTGCTGTTTCATTGTATATTCTATTTGGCAAAATATACACCAATGGAGTCACTGTTCGTAAATAGAGATAAAATTAGCTGGAACAAAATACTAATCTCAATATTCTTCTTCATTTTAGCCGGATTATGTGAGATTGGTGGTGGTTACCTAGTATGGCTTTGGCTTAGAGAGGACATGAGTTGGATGCTTGGTGTCCTTGGTGGTTTTGTTCTTTTCGCGTATGGCATAGTTCCTACATTCCAACCGCATCATTTTCATAGGATATACTCGGCTTATGGCGGCATCTTCATTGTAATGGCTCTGTTGTGGGGTTGGGTTATCCAGGGGATAAGACCTGATATGTTTGACATTATTGGTGCCATTATATCGCTAATTGGAGTCATGATTATTTTCTATATGCCTAGAAAAAATGAATTGATACATGGTGAAAGTAAATGAGTGCTACTATCATCACTATTACTTCAGTTGGACTGTTTCTCCTAGCAGCACTTGCTGAAATTGGTGGAGGATATTTAGTCTGGTTGTGGATAAGACAGAAAAAGAAAATAATCTTTGGTATTGTTGGTGGAATCATACTTTTTACTTACGGTATAATCCCTACACTGCAACCCTCAAATTTTGGCAGGATATATGCTGCTTACGGAGGATTTTTTATTATTTCTTCAATTTTATGGGGAATGATGGTAGACAAAAAGAGACCAGATAAATTTGAAATAATAGGCTCTATCGTAGCAGTTTTAGGAGCAGCAATAATATTTTATGCGCCAAGATAGTATACCAAACTTATCACTTGATTATATGAATCAAATTTGACATATTTTAGAAGCGGCTTCTATCTTATTTAGTATTATGACTTTGACCACTTTCTCATCCATTGCAATAGGGTAATTATTGATTCCACTAATTCTTGTCCTTTCGAAGTAAGTTTGTATTCTACTCGGGGAGGTATCTCATTGTATGCTTGCCTTTGTAATATTCCTCCCTTTTCTAACTCTTTTAATCTCCTAGCCAGCGTCTTGCTACTAAAGCCTTTCAGCAAATGTCTAAATTCCTTGTATCTTACTGGCTTTGTAGAGCAACAAAGTGGTATTAACATCTCTATTGTTCCTCTTTTGGTAATTAATTTACGAATTTTCGCGGTTTCCTTCATCAATATTGCTGCATTATATCCCTCAAAACTGCATTCATTCTTATACATTGGGAGTTGGTTTACTTGTTGTCCTTTTGTTTCCAATTTGTCACCTACTTTACTAAAGTCTCCTTGATACCTTAAATAGTTTCTGTAGTAAACAATAATGATATGAAGCAAGACGTGTTGAAGACTAAAATTAAGGAAAGATATGGCAAGATTGCCTTAAGTGGAAATTCAGATTGTTGCTGCACACCACAGGATTGCTGCAACACGACTGAATTCAATCCCAAATCTTCATCGGTTGCTATCGGATATGATGACAAAGCATTAGATTCTATACCCGAGTCATCTATACTTGGACTGGGTTGTGGTGCTCCACTTAATTTTGCTAATTTGAAAACGGGAGAGATTGTAGTAGATTTAGGTTCGGGTGCTGGAATAGACGCATTCCTAGCATCTAGACAAGTTAAGGATAGTGGTAAAGTGATTGGTATAGACTTTACTGAAAATATGTTACGTAAGGCAACCTCTGTTGCCAAAGAAAAAGGATTTACCAATGTCGAGTTTCGAAAAGGAGACATCGAAGATAGAATCCCAGTCGATAACGATACAGTAGACGTTGCAATAAGTAATTGTGTTATCAACTTGGCTACTGATAAGGTAAAAACATTCAGGGAGATTTATCGAATTTTAAAGAAACATGGTAAGGGAAGAATGATTATTTCAGATTTAGTCACAAGCAAAGAAGTTCATGGAGAATCGGTCAATACTGATGACTGGTGTAGCTGCATTGATGGAGCATTAACAAAAGAAAATTACATTATCAGCATAGAGAAAGCTGGATTCCATAATGTAAGAACTTTAAATGAACAGTTATACATGGATAAAGACAAGACAAATGGAAGAAAAATTACAAGCCTTATCATCGAGGCAGAAATAGGTCAATGAGATTCTTCAAACGAGAACCTGTAAAGTCAATTCTATTTGTCTGCGTAGAAAATGCGGGAAGAAGCCAAATGGCTGAAGGATTCTTCAATAAATATGCTCCAAAAGGATGCGAAGCAATAAGTGCTGGAACAAAACCAGTATCACAAATTAATCCAATTGCAGTTGAAGTCATGAGAGAAGTGGGCATAGACATTAGTAATCAAAAATCAAAAGAAGTTACAGATGATATGATTCGTAACTCCTCAAATATAGTAAATATGGGTTGTATGGAAAAAAAGTCATGTCCAACACTTTTCTTGCAGAATCTACTCGATTGGAACATAGAGGACCCAAAGGATAAACCGATTGAAAAAGTGAGGGAGGTAAGAGATGAAATCGACCAGAGAGTAAAAGAGCTTGTCGCAGGTATTAAGATTTACCAATAAGCTAACATCTACTCAAAAAAAATTTTTTGCTGAACTTATTGGCACTTTTATTGTAGTATTATTCGCAACTAGTTCTATAGTCGTAGATGTGAGAATCGGAGGCATATTGGGTCTCCCATTCATTGCATTTGCACCTTTCGTAGGTGTTGCAATAGGTGTTTACTTATTTGGTAAGGTGTCAATGGCTCATTTTAATCCTGCCGTTACTATAGGATACCTTATTACAAGACACATTACCAAACATCAGTTGGTATATTATTTTGCTGCTGAAATAATCGGCGCTATACTAGCAAGTATCTTTGTTAAATATGTAATTGGTAACTATGCTAACCTTGGTGCTAATGCCCCAAACTATGATTTTTCTCTTCCAATTATTTTTGGAACAGAGGTTTTGGCTACTGCGCTATTAATGGCTGTCATACTTGTAGTGGTCAATACAAAAGGATTACGAGGTTTCAGTGGCATAGCTATAGGAGGAATAGTAGGTCTTGATATTCTCTTCTTTTCTTTTATCTCGGGCGCTTCTATGAATCCAGCCCGTTCGTTAGCACCTGCCTTACTATCTGGTTCAATCATAGATTTATGGCTTTACTGGTCTGCTCCTTTTGTTGGCACTTCACTGGTTGCTTTTACGCTAAGAAATAAAATACGAATTAAGTCTTAGACCCATTATGAATGAAATTTGGGATAAGGTTTATTCTAGTGACGAGTCGTTTTTTGGAGACAACCCAAGTCATTTCGCTTTAATGAGTTATAATGATTTTAAGAAACAAGGAGTTATAAAATTATTAGAACTAGGATGTGGACAAGGGAGAGACACAATCTTTTTTGCGTCGAATGATTTAGATGTTCACGCTTTAGATTCTTCCATTATAGCGATAGAAAATGTTCGTAAAAACCTAAGAGAAAAAAATATTTCAATAGATTTAAAGCAGTTTGACGCAAGTCAAGGTATACCACAAGGTATACCATTTAGTAACAATCTTTTTGATGCTATTTATGCTCATATGTTTTTTAATATGCGTTTCACAGATGAAGAATTAAAATTTCTATTCATCGAATCCAATAGAGTGTTAAAAAACAACGGAATGCTATATTTTTCTGTTAGAAGCGATAAAGATGCTCAATATAATACGGGAAAGAGAATAGATACTCACATTTATGAAATAAATGGTTTTCATATTAGATTTTTTACCAAATCACAAATTAGGTCATTTTTATCCGACAACTTCGAAATTAAGAACATTATAGAAGATTATGAAGAACAAGCAAGTCTTTATCTTGTTTTCAGTTACAAAAAATATTGATAGTAAAATAGACCTACAATGAAAATGGATATTAATAATCAAGATTAAATTGGTGGATCCAAGTGCGGAAGTTTGTGAACCAAATTTAACCTTTAAAATAGGTTCACTTTTATTCCTTGAGATAAAAGCCTAGGATAAGCGCGGGGAGTGGGATTCGAAGCCATTAGCTACACTTGGGGTTTTATCAATTTAAGGATTTCAAAATTGTAGTGTTCCACATGACCTCGAATACGACTTAACGGTCCAAGTTTAACAAAGTCAGGATATAACTATTAATACAGTGTTGCCAATCACTCTATGATGAAAAAAACAATCTATTTTGGAAGTGTGGCTCTGGTGTTGGCATTTGCACTGATTTATGTGTCAGTGGCTAATGCTCAAAATGTGACGACTAACGCTTCAAACGCCATGGGAAATGCCAGCGGAAATGCAAGTCAGATGGCAGGAAATGCCAGCGCAAATGCAAGTCAGATGGCAGGAAATGCTACGAATAAGACGGGAATTGGTGGACTCTTGAGTAACCTCCTAGGAGGAAAGTAACCATCATCTTTAAATTTTTTGATATTTCGAGTACACAATACGACTAAGAAAGGACGAGAATTATTTATTAAAATCACAAAGCAGGACTTCCAAGCTCCTAGTCCAATAATAGTATATAATGTTAAGTCTTTTAGATGCGGGATGATTCCCTTGTGATATATTTAATTATTAACTAGTTAACAAATCGTAATTTTCGTATTCTTTTAGAAGTTCCTTAGGCGTATGTCTGCAATTTTCTTCCTTAATGTGCTTGTCTAGTACATCTAAGAGTTTAGATATTTTATCAATACTTGTTCCTATTGTAGTCATTTTTCTGAAGTACTGATGCACAATAAACTTCATAAAAGTTTAAAGCGGTCTGATTAAAACGAGAAGCTGTCACGTATTTTGAAAAATATCAAATATTAGCTTGTTATATGCTATTATGTATGGCGCTAAAAGAAAAGGTTTTTGAGGAGAGTGGTAAAATAACTGGTTTCAAGTAACAAAGGTTCACCCTATAGAAGGAGTAACAACTGAGGTAAGTTTCACATCAGATATAAGAGGAATAGGAAGGTTTCCGAGTGGTAAAAATCTTGGCTCGGGTGTACTGACTAAATATCCTCATGGCATAATTGATGCGACTTGGCATGGTTGTTTGACGACTACCGAACATGGTGAGCAATTCATGGTGGGGACACGAAAAAAGCAAAGTACTTGAAAATGGTAAAATCACAGGTCTGAACATTGTAACGGGATTTACTAATTCTCAGAAACTATCTTGGATGAATAGTCAAATTATCGTATTAGAGGTGTCTGGCTCGGTGACATCCGAAGAATTCACCACAAATGCATATGAGTGGAGCTAATGCGACTGGAAATAAGTTAGTAGACTCAAGTATATGAACCCACTAATTCTATGAGGCCAGTGGCTTGTGAATCAAATTTGACATTATTTTTGGACCCAATTACTTAAATGACACACAAAATAAATATGTCATAACTAAATTATCTAACTAATCTTCTATACATGCCAGAAGATTACAAGGACAACCCGGAATTCGCAGTCTTATTATCTCGTTATTTAGTATAGAAACTCATATGATGGAATTTCTGGCGGAGGCGCACCATATACAATGACAATGTCTTCGTGATTAACAATTGGTATATCTCTATATGAGGTTCGCTTAATTGCGGTTCCATTCAAATAAACAGTAAGGGCTGTATCAGTTGCTGTATCAGTTGAGTTATCAGCCTTAAAGTCAAATATCTGACTGTTGTTGAATTTTTGGCCCCAAATATCAAAGAATTGGCCCAGCTTGAAGGTATTATTTTCAGGAGATTCTATATGTATTATTCCCGAAGTGTCGTGAGTGTGCAACCAATATATGCAATCAGGAGGTTTAATGCCGATTCCTCCCGGAACCAAGTATGAGAAACCATTGATGAAAATACTGAGGTGTGCATGATAATGAAAATTAAAATGCTCGCTTGAATCGCATTTAATACCATCAATAATTGGATATTGCCCGGACACTTCATTTTCCATATAGTCCTTAAGAATACCCATGGAACCTGGTAAAAATGCTCCAAGTGCTAATAAAGCAATTAACTGAAAATATCTCATTATGTCCACATAATTCACAGTATTAAAAAAAGGTTCAGATGACAGATGACACTACTGCATACTAATTTAAATTAGAATTTGAAACTTAAAAGTGAATGAATTATTGCTTTATATCTTTATTTGAACTATGTACATTGAGATGAAAATAATAATTGTCCATTGAAATTAGGGGTCTGAGGGGAGCCAGCAAATTAAACATAAAGGATGGCATAGTCTTGGATGGATTTCCTAGCACAGGATTACTAAATGCTATTGCTTCAGAATGTCTAATCCGGTCATCAGGTACAGAACTTTTTGCAGTTATCGATTCACCTGAATTTCCTCCTTTATCAATAATCAGTAATTCCATGCCTCACTTTCCAGCTAGATTGCACGTCAACGAAGGACTAAAGGTGGCTTTTTTCATATCCGAATTTAATATTGACCCACGAATGCAGAGTACTATGGGTAAAAAAATTTTGGAATGGGCGATGCAGAATGGATGTAGGTTGATTATAAGCGCAGCTGGAATCTTAGGTGCCAAGCAAGATAAAGGAGATAATGCTTCAGTTATTCCTGACGAAAAAAGGATTTTTGCTGTCTCAAGCACCCCGTCAGCTGCAAAGATAGCAAAGGCAAATAATTTTATTCAACTACAAAGCGGAACAATAGGTGGAATTCCCGCAACACTGCTAAATGAAGGTTCGCTGCTAGGACTGGATGTGATTGTTCTTTTGGTCAACACAATGCCAGATGTTCCAGATTTTCGTGCTTCTGCACTGATTTCTAGTGCAGTAACTAAATTAGTTCCTGGTCTTTCCTGCGATATAGCATCATTATTAGGAGAAGCAGAAACAGTTGAGAATAAAATAAAACAGATTAGGGATGGTCATAAGGAGTCCTCTTATATTACATAGATTGAACCCTACATTATATTCGTAATAGAATTACAATAAAAACTAGGAGCATCTTTATGCCAAATAAGAAATAATGAACGTAAACAATTGTTGGATGTTATATAGCTCCTCTAGTAGAACTTATAACAGACGGGTTGCATAATCAATTTAGATTGAGCATCACAGGAATGGTAGAAGGTTGTTAGCCTTCAGTGTCTGCTAATAAGAGAATTGTTAGCGTTGTAGATGATGATTTAGAAATCACTAAGCTCTTTCACATTGCTTTATATGAAAATGTTAATGGCGTTTCTGTTGTTTCTTTTAACGACCCTGTCATTGCTCTAGAACACTTTGTAGCTAACAAAGATGCCTACGCTGTGGTAATTGCTGATTTAAGAATGCCGGGTCTTAATGGGTTAGAGCTACTGAAGAAGGTAAAGAGCTCAAATCCTAGGGTAAGGACAATATTGATGAGCGCTTACAATTTTGATGAAGATATATTATTTCTAAAATATATGAAAGAAGGTATAATAGATTCATCTATTGACAAACCCGTTACCATTAATAGATTGTGTCAAAGGGTAAAAGACGAACTGCACGTCTATCAATTTTAAGTGAATTAATTAATGGCCCTGCCTCAATAGTTTTTATTGTAAATACTTGCGTATTTTCAACTCCCTATTTTTTGGTCGGCGTTGGTAGCTTGTGAGCTAAACCCTAAAACAGTTACATGTCGGTTTGCTGGGAACCTACTGTAATTAGCTTTACCCAGATTCTGGCTTATTTTCTGATGAATTTGGCGATATATCAAATTTTGCCTTTACAATATTGAATAGAAGCCCCTCCTCATAAGGACCCTTGGATATGACTTTTAGAATGCCCTCCTGTACTTTTCTGAGCCTCTTTTTATCTGACATAATATCCTTAGGAATGTCAATCTCTATATCCATTTTGAGTACAATTTTTTTTGTTTCAACCATGGATACCAAATATGTTTCCACATTTAAAAGAGCTTCAGTACCGGGCCAATTAAATTGTCTTATAATTTGTTGTTAACAATTTAAATATACATTATAATCTGATATTTTCATTCAAGAACCATTTATCTTTTCTATGAAGCCAGACTTCTCGACAGGCTAGGGATAGGCACAAATAGTTCAGGAAATATAATGCTTCATGCAACTTTGCAAACTAAAACAGGATATCAAATTACCCTTATTAATCACATTCATAACTATTGCTATCCTCAGTTTTTCATTGGACCAAGTTCCATATGCACACTCCCAATCTTCCAAAACCAATTCCACCGCAAATGCAACAGGCTCTGGAGTTGACCTAAAAGACACTCATCCCTCGCCAGCAAATGTAAAAGCTGGCAGCAAATTTGAAATATTATCAACAGTAATTAATAATTCACCAGAGACGATACTGTTACCTGCTGGGCTTTGCGATTCACCTTTAACTGCGTTCTTTATGTCTAATAATGTGGTTATAAAACATACACAAGGTTGTACTGCCAAATCACCTCCATTCGAATTAAACCCAGGACATGAGGTTACAGTAGCCGGTCCAGCATCTGGGACAATATATCAAGCAATCAAGGCTGGAAATACTCCAGCGACTGCCACTGTTTATTACTTAACAGAGAATAGGCAGCCCGGTAATGTCACGAAACCATTTGTATTCATAATAAATTAATCGAATGCTCGTAATCTAGTTCCTTCAGTGGTAAACGCTGGAATTACTACGAATTAAGGGATAGCAAAATGAAAAAATTATTTGTAATCATAGGACTCGATGCTTATTGATAAAACTGAAACTCATCTCTTATTCTTTGTCATAACTGATTAATAGTAACAGGCTTTGCAATAAATGAATCTTGCTCCGGAGTAAAATCGCATAATCCTGTTATTTCAATGGGTATAGAGGATACTGTACCCAAGCCGTCGCATATATCATCCCTAGTTTCTTTACCTTTGAGGATAAATTCACCTAAGGAATTTATCTTGACGTAATTAATAAGACTCGATTTAAGTACTTCACCTGAAGCTGAGGCATTAGATGTTGAAATATCAAAGGCTCCTCTAAAGGATGGAGTAGAGTATCCTTCAAAAGCAATAGGTCCTTCATGTTGCTCGCCTGTAGGACAAGTAATAATACCAATTCCACTGTCCGGGTCAACAACTGCTGTGTACTGAGCTTTGGCTTCATGTAAGTAGCCAAGTAATGATACAGATACCAAAACTAAGATTATCATGATTGTTCTAGAATTGATTCTTTTTAACATTTCAGTTCTCTTTATTATATCTACTATTAAAATATTGTTTCGTTTGGTAGTAATACATGAAAATCAAAAATACCATGTAATTATCTTAATGCCTACATATTTCATTAATTATTTCTGCTTCAGGTATTCTCTTTATCGATAATGAGGCAACTAGACTCTTAACATGAATTCGTTCGGCATCTGTAAACTATAGCATGCTTCTATGTTAGCACTTTGATGAGATAACCTTTCTATTTTCTACCAACAATTAGTATAGCTTCATTCTCGAACCTAACTTTTCCAGTACTGTCAGCATACTTTTCTGAACCCTTACTAATTGCTTTCACTATTTGTTCCCTTCTTTCGTTTGACTCTCCTGCTAGGATTTTTTGAAGAGCAGGACCACCGTGGTCAATTGTAAAGGCTGTAAAGTCATCAGTTGAATCAAAATCAGAAACCACGTTTATTCTTTCGATAACAGGATGGATGAATCCTGATTCTTCATAGAATTTTTTAAGGTTGTTTTGGTCCGACATGCTAAACGGTCCAGGCGTTCCTGGAGGAGGACTGCTTGTTTCTTTCAGTACGATGTTCATAGGTACGGAAATGAAAGGAACTTTCTCTGGCGAAGCCCAAACAGTGGCTGCGAAATGACCACCCTTTACTAAAGACCTGTAAATATTAGATAAACCTGCCTTAGGATTTGGTAAAAACATCAATCCCCATCTGCAAAGTGCTGCATCAAATGTTGAGGATGGTAAATCAATTGTTTCCACATCGCCCTCTTTAAATTCAACCGCGTCTTGTAGACCTAAAGTGATAGCTCTTTCTTTTGCGAAGAATAACATCTGTGGTGAAATATCTATGGCTAGTATGTTTCCAGTCTTACCTACTTGTTTTGCAGCGGTAAGAGCTGGTTCTCCAATACCTGTCGCAATATCCAGAACCTTAGAACCTGGTTTTATCCCTGAGAGTTCCACTAAGCGTTTACTAACTCCTTCCGTGGCTGTTTCGATTGTCTTCCACCACTTTTGCCAACCAGGAGCCGCATTATCATAACCATGGCGTAGTTCCTCCTTGTATTGTTTTGAATCGATAGTCAAATAGTTTCTTGTTTGATTCAATATTTGAGATATAAAAACATTCAATACCAAAATAATGCAATGAAATTATACTTAAAATAAATCAGACTCATTCTATACTCAAAGCCGATAAATTGCATAGTGAATTAAGAATTTAGGACTGGGTGGGATTTGAACCTTCCATATAGAAGGGTTCATCTACGGGCGTATTACGGACACGACATTATGCCTGTCCAATACTCCAATTAGGATTATAACAGTACTCAACCTCAGTCTACTAGTAATTTTAGCTTGGCATCATATTTAACAAAATCATATTCTAACTAACCTATTTGTTGCTCTAATCTACTCTGCTACCCATTATTTGCAGTTACGGAATTAAGACTGGACAAATAATGCATTGATTGTCATAAAACATAACTTTGGCTTGCACAAACAATAAATTAATCTGATAATAGATTTTTATCAATGATATCTGAATTGGACTCAAAATCAAAAGAGGATGAAAACTGTCTATGACATTAGATACTGATAAACTGAAAGGAAGATTAACAACGATATCAGCAACAACAGTGATAACTATTCTGTCTTTTACTCTCCTTTTAACATATGTGACTCTTGTTAACTTATCACAGACCTCTTTCGCACAAACAACAAATACAAATCAGACATCCACAGCACAACCAAAAGTATTAACTTTTCCCTGTAAAGTAACAGAGTCGACAGCACAAGGTCCAGAATATAAACCAGGAGCACCATCCAAGCAAGGACAGGATTTTGCCAATGGGTTACAAGGACAACGATTAGAACTAAGTGGAAGGGTATTGAATCTGGCTACATGTAAACCAGTACAAGGAGCCGTATTAGATTTATGGCAAACCAATTCAAGCGGAGATTACGACTATAAAGGATTCAATCTCAGAGGTAAGATAGTAACTGATAAGGACGGTAAATACGTATTGGATACTATTTATCCCGTAAGATTACAACTAGATGGCAACATAACTCGTCCCAGTCACATCCATGTAATAGTTGGAGTTCCAGGTCAACCCATGATTACTACACAAGTATTTTTTGAAGGGCAACCCAGGGATTTTGCTGTAAAAGATACATTAATAACGAAACCAGTTACTGACGCCAATGGGACTAAAACAGCGAATTTTGATTTTGTAGTAGAAGATTATAGAGGATTTGATCCCAGCAAAGGACTAACCGAAAATCCTACAATAGGCGTATTAGGACAGGACAGCAGTAACAGCAGCAATAAATAATTCTTATTTTTATGTCGTTATAATGGTAAACTGCAAGTTTTATAAAACATAGATATCAATTATAAATATGGTAACAGGCTGGTCGTTTGTGAATCATTTTTGACCCTAAAAAACGGTTCAAAATAGATTATTTTTTTACTAAAACCAGGAAAAGCAATACTTACGTCCGGAATCGGTGGGATTCGAACCTCGCATGTAGTAGAATTCTATTAACTTGAAATTTAGCTTTTCCGATTCTCAGAAAAAGGACGCGTTAAGCTAATTAAATTAAAATAGTGTAAAAATTTGTTATCATATTAACAAACTCTTTCCTAGCGCTTAAAAGCACTCTAACTTTCAGGGGGTCTTAAGTCCTTGTAAAAAAGAAAATATTTTTACATCCATTTTGCTAGCTTTTACATTTTCTAAAAGTTTCGCTGAGGGATTGCCATAGATCGTCAACGAATAAGGAGCGCCAAATTTTTTAAAAATTATTCCCTGTAATTCCCCAAGATATTCCTGATGTTTTAAAGCAGCTTCAGAACTCGCATATACTTCTAATATTTCAACCTCTGTTTTGTCACTACTAATGAACCAATCAAATTGAAGAGTCCCACTATCCTTTTCCTTTATTCGATTGATATGCTCTGCTACATATTTTTTGTATTCTCCCAACATACCAAATGGAATTTTAATCTTAGCCCTCACTTGGATCTTAGACAATAATCTGAAGACTCCAACAAATTATTTAACAATAACACTGTTGTTGAGCGTTTTAAATTGTTACCCTTTGAAGACTATATGACGCTGTAAAAATGATTTAGAATACTATTATAACAAAACTTAACGTGTTACTAAAGCTTCGATTACATGAAACTAAATAGCCGCTAATTATTATAGTGGTAGTGATGGTTGCATCAAAAGAACAACCCAAGTATTATGAAATGTATTTACTGGCTGGTATGATACCAACGTCTTTGTGTTATTCACTGTATCTATAGTTGAACCAGCATGTCCACCTACAGCAGCCTCAAAACCCTTCTGATTAGCAAAAGACTCAGAAATTGTACTTTTATTTATATCAGAATCAGCAATCTTTTGTCCATTACCATCCACATAGACAACACGTGTACTGTCACCTAAAGATGTAAGATTAAGTGATTGAAGTTCTTTATTTAAAACATTAAAGTCAATACTACCAGCCCATACTCCAGCAATAGTAGAGTTATCCTTTAAGGAATACGTCGGAACGGCAATCTTTGCTGTTCTAGCACCAGAAGCAGCTGCAGTAGTATGCACGTTTCCCAAATAGGTGTCATTTGTTCTGATTTCCCCTTGGAAATAATCTCTAAATGCAAAATTGTTCACGGCAAGAGTCTGTTGTATAGAATAAGGCTCGAGAAAATACATATTTCCATTTGGCATAAGAAGGAAAATTTCATACAAATCATTATTGCTAGATAGTATGTTCTTAACTAATTGTCTTTTTTCTATGTCTGCATATTGAGGTATTCCATGTAATGTGTTTAATGTTTGATTAAGCAATTGTGCATAGGGAACATCTCTTACCTGTGGTAATCTGCTTGTCATTTCAAGAATGGCACCTGTTTTTTGAATCCGATTTTCAAGATTCTTTGCCAAGATATTTGTAATTAGTGAAATGTTATTTTGTATGCTGTTTGAATCAGTTGAGTTATCATTTGTATTGATATTGGCCTGAGCACTAAAAGGTTCAAAAAACTTGTCCTCCAAATTTACATTGCCAATGTTTAATGAGAGAAAAATAAAAATTGTTAACAAACGCAAGGTAGTAATTAATGACAAACCATTACCATATCCTGTATCAATATATGCAGTATTTTTATGTTATGGCTCATTTTATGGCAATTCAGCTCCTAAACCACAACATTTTACGTCATTGTAAAGTAACAAGTCAAGGTCTGAAACCGTCGGTACCCACGATGCCATCGGTTCTAAATTGGGATTCTATCTAGTGGAGGGTAAAAGTTAGCTTTAAAGTTTACTGTTGCGCATTTATAATTAATGGAAATTGATTTGGATGAACTAATGAGAGTCCAGAGTGCGTTAGTAAACGTGAAGATGTTCCTATCCGAAGAAAGAAAAGTAGACCCGGACAAGCTTAGGACACTAGTGGATGAAGCCTACCAAATTATCATGAAGAAAATAGATAGCTTACAACAACCCTTTTTACCTCTAAGTTTGGTCGATTCTTAAGATATTACGTCGGGATACGACTGAATATTATAGCGGTACTTTTTGAGGTTCGGAGGGATTAGTTCCGATATCTGTGCTAAAAGTAGTTCCTATATACCAGTAAAGACCAAGCTATAAAGGTTATCTGTGAAGTATTCCAGTTCTAACAAAGGAATCATAAAAAATAGTATAAAAAGAGTAAGAATATATCTATAATCAAAAAAGGCTAGACTTCAGGGCGCAAGGTATTTAGTCTCTATGTAGGTAACAAAGTAATCTGAGTTATAGCCTTCATTTAAGGATTTATTAAGAAGCACTTTGGGGGCATAAACAGATCCGTACTGATGTATTTTTAATCTTAACCATTCTCTGATAGGCTTGAAATTACCCCTCCTGATTTCTTCCTCGTAATCCTCCAGATCTTTGCGCATCTTTGAAGCAATAATAGCTGAAACCAAGTTTCCCAAAGTGTAAGTTGGGAAATAGCCAAAGAGGCCACTGCTCCAATGTGTATCTTGAAGCACTCCCTGTGAATCCTTAGTTGGTCGCACTCCAAGCAGCTGCTCCATTCTATCGTTCCAGAATTCAGGAATCTCAGAGACACTGAGATCATCTCCAAATATTTTTTTCTCTATCTCATATCTTAATGCTATATGGAGATTGTAAGTAACTTCGTCGGCGTCAACTCGTATATAATCAGCGTTGACATTGTTGAAATACATGTACAACTCGTCATCTGTTGCTTGGTTTGCAAAACTTACTTGCTTTCTAATCAATGGAGCTATCAATTGAACAAAAGGCAGGCTTCTGCCCACAATATTCTCCCAAAACCTTGACTGAGATTCATGGAGCGCAAGCGAAGATCCGCCCTCAAGAGGAGTCACAGATAACGACTGATCGCATTGCAGATCATATAGGGCATGACCAGCTTCATGAATAGTACTACATATCGACTTTTTGAAATCAGTCCCTTCATATCGAGTAGTTATTCTGACGTCGTTGAGGCCAATAGTCTCAGTGAAAGGATGAGTAGATACATCCATTCTGAAACGTTTCGTGTCGTATTGCAGGAGAGTCAAAATACCATGATTGAGCTTATCAACTCTTTGGATATCATACTTTGATTTTCCAAGTTTACTCTCTTTGCAAAACGGGCTGCCTAAATCTGCGAGTTTTTTCAGAATCTTCTGAAGACGCGGAGTCAACGCAACGAATACGTTATCCAGTTCATCTACTGTAAGCTCTTCTTCGAACGAATCCAAAAGCGCATCGTATGGATGCTTTTCATAACCTATTTTCTCAGCGATTTGCTTCTTTATCTCTATCATTTTCTTCAAGTGGGGTGCATACATCATGAAATCAGATTTTTCTCTCGCCACCCTCCATGTCATGTTGCCCCTTATTCTTTCCAGAGATTCTGCTTCTGTCAACTCTTTGGGTATCTTTATTTGCTTGGTTATTTCCCTGTTGAGTACTCGTACAATGCCCTTCTCTAAATCGCTAAGGCTCTCCAATTTCTTCGCTGACTCAACAAGACCAACAAAATCTTTGTTTAGCAAAAGATCTTTATGCAGCAAGTGAAGTTGAGAATTGGCCACTCCTCTTTCTTCCGTGCCTTTCCTAGGCATATAAGTCTCAAAGTCCCAACCCATTAGAGAAATGGCATGATTTAGCGACCACATTGGTTTGTAAGCATCGAGGATCTGATTCATGACATGGTTCTCGCATCTCATGTGGTCACACCTGCCATGAACTCAACCGCATCGGTCTATTAATCATTGCTAGCTAGGATTGCATCTTTGAAAAATCAAGGTAATTGCATTAGAGTGAAAATCATATAGTTCAATGTCCTTGGCATGGTTCTAGATTTGATATTTGACTGGAAGACTTGAAGATACGTAGAATTAATAACAGGAAATTACGGGCGTAAGTGACTGCGGTATATCCAATGTAGATTCCTCGTCTTGGATGAGCCTAGAGATTTACCTCACTTCATACATGTGTTTTTGAATAGTAGGGTGTACTAGATGGAAATATGAAAATTTCAGTAACAGTAAAATCTGAATTACACCATGAGGGATTAATCATAAAATCACACACATTTTAATTTAAGATGTAACAAAACAGCTTTCATATTATTTTATAATTCCAACACGGATGTTTATATTCCAAGTAACTTCTCTTTTGTCAAGCTCATCTCCCCATAAATTTTTCATTTCAGATTTTACAAGATCCAAAGGATCTGATTTATTTTCAGAATAATACTTCTTTACTGATGACCAAGTTTGCATATAATTCCATAGTTGATGCAGATTCCAATAAAGTGTTGTTTTAAATGCAGGAACAGAAATTTCCTTAAATGGAAAAAGGATTGTTTTATATTTTTCTTTAACATATTTGATTTCCTTGTTCCAGTAACTACCAAGAATTTCACCGTCTACATCAAGCCTGTCGGTAAACTTATCTATTTGGGGATTTATCTTGTGCATATCATAACTCCAAACTGCTATGATTCCATCTTTTTTTCCAACTCTTTTTACATTATAGTAAAATTTATCAAAATCAAACCAATGTAATGCTTGGGCTACAGTCACAATATCGACAGAATCATTGTCTAACTCTGCATTTTCAGCTGGAAATAGCTTGTAATCAATGTTTTCTCTCTGAAAGCCGTGTTGAATCTGATTCTTGCTGGCGTCACTTGCGATTACTTTTTTAAAATATTTGCTGAGTCCTATAGCTGCCTGTCCGTTTCCGGTAGCACAATCCCAAGCGAGATTTTTTTGGGGTGTTACTTTAGATAAGAATTCAAAAAGTGATTCAGGATAAGTTGGTCTCGAGAAAGAATATTCCTTTGATTGAGTAGAAAAATTATCTATAAATCCCTCGGACACTAGAATTGTTCATGCTTTCTAGTTATTATTCGTTCTTTTCTTTGCTATTATTAATTTGAAATCTCTTCAAAGAAACAAAATGCATAAGACGCTATATCATACGCTAGGAACTGAAGCCGTCGGGATATGACTGAATATTCAATCGGAACCTAAAGTATTTCTAAAACTAGTATTTATTAGACTTAAAAAGATGAAGCGTTATTTGAGCCCATCGAAAACCATATTGTTAACAGTACGGATCCAGTAACTAATTTTATTAGTCAGAAAATGCTAATTAGATCGTGAAAAAATTACTTGTTGCAATACCAGTTTCACCAATTCTGGTAGTCTTGTTCATTCCATTGATAACATCGCCCGCTTTGGCACAGTCTTGGTCAGAGGGAACGACTATGCCGACTGCAAGATCAGAAATTACTGCTACTAATATAGGAGATGATATTTATGTTCTCGGCGGGTTTGACGGATCCGGCAACGTCTTGGATGTTGTTGAAGTTTATAATGTCAAGAACAATTCTTGGGAATCAATAGCACCTCTACCGCAGCCGTTGCATCATACTGCTGCCGCGAGTTATGATGGAAAAATATACGTGGTAGGTGGATTTATCTCAAGAGAATGGATTCCAACCAATCAATTGTTCATCTATGATCCAATAAGGAATCAGTGGACAGAGGGTAAATCGATGCCTTCTCCCAGAGGTGCTTTGAATGCTTTGTTTGTTAAGGGGACTTTATATGCGGTAGGTGGGCAGGATCAAGCTAGAATTTTGAATATAAATGAAGCTTACGATCCACTCACAGATAGCTGGATCTCTAAAGCACCGATGATAACTGGGAGACATCATGCCGCGTCTACAACGGTTGACGACAAGATATATGTAATAGGTGGAAGAATAGCCGGTTCTTCTCCTTTAGTAAATGTAAATGTTAACGAAATGTATGATATCAAAACAGGAAAATGGACAGAGGTAGGATCCATGCCGTCGAAAAGGAGTGGAATTGCGGCTTCTGCAATAAATAATAGCTTCTTTGTTTTTGGAGGAGAGGATCTTACTAAGACATATAATAACAATGAAAAATATGATACTGAAGATGGTAAATGGACATCACAAGAACCTATGCCTAATTCACGTCATGGTTTGGCAGCCGTTTCAGTGGATAACAGAATTTTTGTAATTGGTGGAGGATCTTCACCTGGATTAAGTGTAAGTAATGTTAATGAGATCTACACAATAAAATAAGTTCAGCATAAGAGTTACTAATGCGTTGAGTTATAAAATTAATCAGTAGAACGAAATTGGCAGTTATAACGCTAAAGGTTCTGGAATCAGCTATTTTTCAAACTCAAATTAGCTAGTCTTCAGCCGTCGGTATGAGCAATGAAATTAGTCCTGTTACTGGATTCAGATACATATTACGAATGAGATAGAATTAAAGTTTTCTCCTTTTCAACGAATTCAGGTTCGTCGGATCCGATTGAATATTCAATCGGAACTTTTTCTTATATTCTAAATGGTAAGTCGGTTCTATTGTTACTAACATAACTACAAGTTTACAGTATGTTAATTTATTTATTAATTACTTCTTGAGAAGGATTAAAGACAAATTAGTCTCTAGAAAAGGACTTGCCCTAAAGAAAATGGGAAACCTAATAAGGGAATGCAAAAGTGGAAATATTTCATAGATCAAGAGATCATCAGTATCTGATGTATGTCTAGTTATCAAAACCTAATAAGCACAGAATACTTTAATAGTATATTGCGGTAAGAAACCTATGTCTACTAACACTGTTCATTTACATCGTGTACTTACAGCAAAGCCAGAGAAAATTTATCGTGCTTTTCTTGACCGTGATGCCATGGCTAAATGGTTACCACCCAATGGTTATACTTGCAGCGTTCATCACATGGATGCAAATGTAGGAGGAACCTATAAGATGTCTTTTACAAACTTTACTACTCAAAAGAGCATGTCATTTGGTGGAGAATACCGCGAGCTGGTTGAAAACGAACGCTTACGTTATACGGATAATTTTGATGACCCAAACTTATCTGGAGAAATTCAAGTAACAGTAACCTTGAAGAAGGTTTCACTAGGAACAGAAATGACAATTGTGCAAGAAGGTTTGCCCACTGTCATTCCTCTTGAAGCGTGCTATGTAGGCTGGCAGCAATCACTGAATAATCTAGCAAAACTAGTTGAACCTGAAATCCCAGAGTAAAGTTAGATTTTCTAGAATGTTCATTCGGCCAAAATATTAAAAGTAATCAAGAGTTCGGACGTCGGGATTTGAACCCTGCATGTATTAGGGTTCTATTACTTGGCATTTATTTTTTAAATCCGATAATAATTGAGGATTCAGCCTGTGTGCAACTAGTTATTTATACACGCACAGACAGTATATCGTTATGAAAGTCCAAGCATATGCGGCTCATGAAGCAAGTGGAAAACTAGAATCATTTGAGTATGAATTAGGTTCTTTAAAACCTGATGAAGTAGAGATCGATGTAGAGTATTGTGGTATTTGCCATAGTGATTTGAGTATGCTTAAAAACGAATGGGGCTTTACAAGATACCCATTTGTGCCAGGACATGAAGCCATCGGCAAAGTGGCTGCGATTGGAAACATGGTGAATCATCTAGAAATTGGGCAATATGTAGGATTAGGCTGGCGATCTCGCTCTTGCCTAGTATGTGACCAGTGCTTGAGCGGCCATCATAACCGTTGCTTTAAGGGAGAAGACGTGATGATTGGCAGACATGGAGCTTATGCAGATAAGGTACGCTGCCAAGCGTTATGGGCCTTTCAATTACCTAAGAATATTAACATCAAGACTGCCGGTCCATTATTTTGCGGTGGAATTACAGTCTTCAATCCGATTATCCAAAATAATATCAAACCTACAGATCATGTAGCTGTTGTGGGAATTGGTGGATTAGGACATATGGCTATTAAATTTCTTAAATCATGGGGCTGTGAGGTTACCGCTATATCTACCAATCCTAATAAAGAGAAGGAAGCACAACAGTTTGGAGCTGATCATTTCTTAAACTCAAAGTCTCCCGAAGCTCTAAAACCATATTCAAATCAGTTCGATATGGTATTGGTTACTGCAAATGTGGACGTAGATTGGGATGCCTACATTAGTACACTTCGCCCTGGTGGCAAGTTACATATTGTTGGAGCAGCTCCACAAGTAAAGGCAACTGTATTTCCATTAATTGCCGGTGAGAAATCTCTAGGTGGTTCACCTATAGGAGGTCCTGGCGAGATTCTAATGATGCTTGATTTTTGCAGTCGTCATGCAATTGAACCAACAATAGAACAGTTTCCAATTTCACGCGTTAATGATGCAATGGCACACCTTGAATCAGGCAAAGCACGTTATCGAATAGTCTTGCGTAACGATTTTTAATTTCTCAAGAAACGTCTAATATATTAGGATTCAAGTTTTTTTACAAATCGTTCTTCAGTTAGGAAGATCCACAGTAATTCCAGTTTCGTATTTATTATCATTAAAGATCATCTCTGTAATTTTTTCTGCAACCGTCCTAGGATGAAGCATTTTATCCTTATTCAATTCATAATATCGAGCGTCGACATCTTCTTGCATTTTTGTTGCTACCTCTCCAGGGCATATTGTCATTACTCTAATATTGTAATTAGCAACCTCCCGGGCTAAACTTTCTGTTAAACCAATCATCCCAAATTTACTCGCACAATATGCTGATATATCCTCAAACCCAACTTTCCCTGCACCTGAACTTACATTAATAATAACTCCACAATTGTTTTCAATCATGTGTGGAACAATTACCTTGCATAATAGGAAAGCTCCTTTCAAGTTAACGTCTAGTGTATGATCCCACTGCTCTTCACTAGTATCAATTAGTTTTTTGACATATGTAATTCCAGCATTGTTTATCAGTACATCAATTCGTCCGTAAATTTCCAATGCTTCATTTACAAGATTATTTACTTGGGAATAGACACTTACATCACATTTTCTTCCGATGATTTGACCATTCCCAAATGATTTAATTTCCTTTACTGCAGAATCTATCTCTTTTTGGGTCCTAGAACAAATAATCACATTCAAACCCTTCTTTGACAACAAGATAGCTGTCTCCCTGCCAATACCACGTCCACCTCCTGTTACCAATGCCGCTTTCAGGTTACTCATTCTACCTTAAGATTGATTTGGTCACAAGCAATTTTAAAACTTGTTGATAAAGAAATTTTTTATTTTTGGCTTAAATTAAAAATCGATACTATTATCATCATTTAAATTCAAGTCTGAATCCGTCGGAGTGTGAATCAAATTTGACAAGGTAAAGTCAATGGATTAGTTCTTATCGTATGATTGTCTTATTAAAGACATGACATAACCCATATCTTTTGTTTCACTCAATTTTATATCGTAGTCTCCATTTCCATGATGGCCTAATTTTGAGATATCTCTTGCCAATTTTCTTGGGTCATTTAACACGCCTTCCTTGAGGTTTAGAAATAACTGATCTCTGATTTTCTTGGAACTACATCAACAAAATTTGTTTTTCTTATAAATGCAATATATACTCTTTTTGGTTTTAAAGTGATGTCCTGCCCTATGGTAAAGATATTTTCCTTTAGCTCATTATAAAGTCTTAATACCGGTTCTGGTCTATTTTAAAGATGCATTTCTTCTGTACAAACCATAACTTCCTTACTGACATTCTTGATAACTTCACTTTTTTGACTAATTGTCTTTATGGAATCGCCTTTTTCTGGATGCTGAATCTGATTAAAAAGGATAGTATTGTTTGAGTATTTCTTTATTTCCCATAACTCTATTGGTAAGTCCTTTAATTCAATCGCCTTTCGCTGATATGTTGTGTAGAAAGGTGCTATGAATATAATCCGGGATTGACTCCAATCAATATCATCTTTTTTCAATGATTTGAGGTTTTTTCATTGTACAGTAATGTAAAGTCAGCCAATCAATAGTGAATAATTAAATGGACCTCTAGGAGATTTCTACGTAGATACATTGGTTAAGATTAGTCGTGCCTTATTTTGTGTACTTCAGAATTTTAATTTAACAGCTTTTTAGGAAATTACTATCGTGCGTGGTTGTTTGGAAGAGAGAACTCCGCTGATTTAGTACGTATGCTATTTGGTCTTTTTTGGATCAATCGTTTTCAAGAAAAATAATATGTTTATCGTGGACTCTTTGGAAAAAAATGACTATTAAAGTTGAGAGCAAAAAAGCTGATGTATGATCCACTCGTTTAACTTACTACGTACCCTTTGTGTCAGCGATTCCAGAAAAATAATAAGGGGCTTGACGTGGAGTCTTTGGTAAAGTACTGATATGTCTCAGCTTTCACAAATTACGTAGTTGTAGTTTTCAAAACCTACGCCGCGCCTGGAGAAGAAGTACCGAAATTAAATCTAATTGCCAAAGTCACCATGACACCTGTAGACCATATACTAGAAGTCTAAGCTTTCTTTAGGCTTCATGTGGCCAGGTAAGGACAGCTGTGAATTTGCTCAGAACAGATTGAATATTTGAACATGTAATAAGGACTTGTAACATCATCCATGTTTTGGCTTGTCGATGCTTGACTTAACAATTATTTTCTATTATATTCTGTAGAAGAATGACTAAATAAAATGTAAAGATTAACATGGGGCTGGTCGTTATAGTAACGCTAGAGGTCCTATAAAGAGATTCATTGTATAATAAGATGAATCAAGCTATAAATGTTTGTTTTTGGAATTTAATTTTTTTTATTATTTATTCGATGTTATAACCTTTCAAACTTAATCTTAATGCATCCAACAGATCGTCATAAGAAGTTTGTTCCTTGATTTATCCGGGTACTTTAGTCATGAAATAATTTAATATTGTAGTACTACTTCCAACGCCATTGGTGAAGTGCATAATTTCCATTCTCGTCATACCCGCCCTTAAATATAACTACTATATTATTCAAAAAGGATAGTTTCTCAAAATTTGTGCTAATACAATTAATGGATTCATGAAGTTGGTTTCTATATCGTATGACTTTACAACATCAAATATACAATTTTATACTAACACTCTGATTTCTCTGAATGAATATTTTTTTGGAATTAAAGAAGGTCAGGGCGAAATCCAAGGCATCCGTTTCTAAAACTTAGTCAAACATCAGAGAATCATTTAAATCACATCTAATTTGTTGGTTCTGGAGCCGGTAGAACTGATAACGCTATAATTTATGATTTTGAACCCGTATTTCCAGTAAACTCAATTGTTGTCAGTATAAATAGTTCATTAATTTTTTTCGTATTCTTTAAGGAGCTCGTTAGGAGTATGTTGGCATTTTTCTTCCTTAATATGTTTGTCCAGTACGTCAAGCAGCTTCGATACTTTGTCAATGTTAGTTCCAGTTCCTGTCGTATTATAGTAATACACAATAAAATTGATAAAAGCTAAAGCATCTAATCCGTGTGTTGTAAACAAACGGGTAAGCCGTTTTATTTCTAAACCTTAAAGTATTTGCAAGAGAATTTTGGATTTATTTTTTGATTCGAAATGTTATCCCAAGTCGCCTACTTTGAGAATAGGCGTACTCGTAAGAATCATTGGGAGATATAGGAAAGCTGGATAGTTGGTCTTGATTGCAGACTGGACAAGTGTATTCTGTTTCGGATATTTCAGATAACTCTTCAAGATATTTTTTGGAAAGACAGGTTACTGTCCACAAACATTGATCACATAAGAGAAATATTCTCTCTTTAGTCTTGGGATTGTTTTCTTTTGCGTCCATTAGGCAACAGCTTATTTGCGATCGTCAACTGCTCTATTATTTACTTTCCCATTTTCGTAGTCAAATTCTGCTTGATTATAGCAATGAAATTATTTTTCAAGATTAAATCTATACTTAATTCATACAATTTCTGCTTTTGCAGACCGATCTCCGACACTGGTAATCCTTACCTTCGTTTTCTGTCCAGCCTTTGCACCTGCAACAAATATGACAAATCCTTGGATTCTAGCAATTCCGTCGCCCCTTTTACTTATTTCAGATATTTCAACTTCGTATTCCTTCCCTATCTCAACTGGTTTTGGACTTGAACCAAAACCACCTCTGTAACCCATTATTATGACAATCTCCATTCGCTCAGTCATATGAACCAATATATCTAGAGCTTATGATGATACCTAATAATCGTCCTCGACCTTTTAGAGAATCTAAATAAACCATTTCCATTATTTGATAAAAAGTTCAAGGACATGAGGTGGTGTTCCTGTTACCTGAATGCTAAAAACATTATGACTAAATTTGATAAAATTCAAGCTGACGTCTGCTTGGTTGACTGTAGGTTTTATGGTAATACGAATGGACTTCAAGCTTCAATTGAAATTTTGAATGAATATCCTTCAATACCAATTCTGTCCTTGACTGCATATGAACCATTTAACAAGGAATTATGAATTAATGCCTAAGATCACCATCCTAAACGTCGTTTGCAACCGTCTGTGTTAGATTGAATTACGAAGTGTGCGTCTTTCAGGAATTGTATACTGACTTCTTAATAATAGAATTGCTCATGAGTTTGTTTATGACATCTGTATTGGATTTTTCAAAAAACAATCAAGCAAACAAAACATCTAATCAAGAAAGTTTAGAATGTGAGCATTGTAAAAGCGCTAATATTGTCTTTGATCACGGTACCGGAGAAAAAATATGTAGCAGCTGCGGAATCGTTCTTTCAGTAGAAAGAGAATTTGTTGATCCTGTACTAAATACTAATACTAATTTAAGTAACTTAAACTTGGGTACGCCATCCTCATTGGCTCACTATGATAAAAATCTATCTACACTAATTTCTTATTCAAATGTAGATGCTGATGGCGTTGCAATAAGTGTCGATCAGCGTTCAGCCATACAGAGGATGAGACGATGGAACAAGATATCTAATAACAATAGGAGCTATCATAGAAATCTTAAAAATGCATTCGCTGTCCTTATAAGAATAAAAGACAAGCTGTCCTTGAGTGAGACCATTATTGAAAAATCAGCATACTACTATAGAAAGATTTTGGATCAAAATTTGATAAAAGGTAGATCGATAAAGGGATTTATAGTTGCCTGTGTGTACGCGTCGTGTCGAGAAATGAACGTGCCGAGAACTATTGAAGAAATTGCAGAAATATCGGATGCAGACAAAATCTTTGCTGGAAAATGCTACAGGCTACTTATAAGAACATTAAAGATCCGTCTCCCGTCAATAGATTTTGCTTGTCACTTGTACAGGATAGCCAACAATGCAGGAATCAGTGAGAAGACACTTAGACACGCATTACAGATGATGTCTATGATAAAGGATGATCCTATTTCATTTGGAAAGGATCCCTGTGCTATTGCAATCGCAGTATTATACGGAGCATGCTTGGAGAAGGGTGAAAAGATGAGTCAATCTAAAATATCTTTGGCAGGAAACGTAAGTGTGGTAACGTTAAGAAAAAGATTTCTAGACATCCAAAAAATCTTTCCACAAATTCCGAACGGGCCCAATGATATGATCTCTGAAAAGATAGTTTGAAATGAAATGAATATTTAGGCATCCTGTATAAGTTGTTGAAGTGCTGTCTACTAGTGCTCTTCATTTAATGAGAGTTATTGTCTTCGTTTTCAATTCCGGTAATAGATTAATCTTCGTTAAATGGCTCGTGGAAGGTTCAACAAAGTCCTTTCTTTCTTTCTTTGCTTCATAGATAGGTACTATTTGATGGCAATATTTACAATCAAAAATAGTAGATAATTAGCCGATAGAGAATTAAAAGCTGAACTAAGAGAATTGGAGGTGAGAATGCAACGCCAATACTTGACGAATTATATAATGTCTCGGGTGTTAAACTACGTACATTTCGAATAGAAGAAAGTGATAAGAATTCTGAATTCCTGTCCTGTATCTCCTATCTTAATCTAATTTATCATTTTAATTTTATCTGTTTCTCTTAGAGCAGATTGGTTAGAGTATATAAAAAATTCAATAAGCGCTAATGGAGAATAGGTGAAATGGCAAAACTGTTATGTGTTAAATATTATAACGACGAAAAATTAGGTAATGAGTAGAACCAATAATAACATAGGCTGGATGAATTATTTAGTTTGGTTACTTATCTCTCTAGGAGCAGTTGTCATTTTATCCTTTGTTTTACCATTTCCAATATCATTCGTCATCTCTTTACTTGTTATCTTTTGCCTTAATATCATTAGAGCCGAAATGACGTTAAGAAAGGCTGGTAGCTTGGGCACCGGTATTAATAGTTCCTTATATCAACCCCTAAGGTTCTCTTGCATGAACTGTGGGAATGAACATAATAAGATTGCATGTCCTAAGTGTGGTTCAAAGGCAGTAAGGGCCGTGTGATCTTAAAGATCTGAACACCGAATATTTATTAATATTTCGTTGACCTTGCGGGCTGCCGCTTTGCAGCTGAAAGACCGAGCGGTGCGATAAAGAATTCTGACGTCATTATTTGTGATGAAATTGGTCCTATGGAACTCAAATCAAGAGTTCATAGACTCGGTAAAGAATTTACTTGTTGTCGACAAGAAACTAATAGTTGTTATACTAAGTTACAACATCCCCTAATCGAGCAGTTCAAAAAGAAATCTAGTCTTATAATCAATCTCGATTTGGAAAACAGAGCAAAAGTTAATCAAATATTGCTTAATAGACTATTGGTTGAATAATTCATGCTGTAAGGAATCGGTAGATACTTGATTTTTTCAAAATAATGAGTAGAAATCAATGATTATTTCTACTGGACGTATCAACTATTAAAAATGTGAAAGCTAGCTTGGATTATCAATTCCAAATAATATGGAATAGAGTATCGTTACTACGATAAAGGCTTATCCAGCAATCCTATCCATAAAAAATATTATAGCAATAAAACTAAGCAAAACTATCACAAGAAGAAAAATTCTTACTCTAAAGTCCTTGAATTTACTTTTGTTTTTTAGACTATTATCGGACTTATCTTTCGCTTTGCTATAAATGATTCTCTTAAATAATGGTGGTTTGGTTTTAGTTTTTTTAGAATTTAGCAATGGAGTTTTTTTTACAGTTGATCCATCAGATGGATTCTTTTTTATCTCGTATAAAATAACCTGTGTTCCTTCCTTCGATATCTTATTAAAGATGGAGAGAGCAGAACCATACTCTTCAAATTCTTCGCTAGAAAATTTAGATTGTACCATCCAGCTTGTTACTAAGTCAATTGATTCGTCATCGCTTTTCAAATGTTATCATAACAATATAGCACGTACATAATATAAAATTCTTGTCTTCTACGTTTTAAATCAAATTCCTAACTATTAGATGAGATCATGAAGAAAACGATCTTTCATAATACGATGTTATCGAGTTCAACAACGTATAGGTTTTAATTCTTTTTGCATTTGTATACCGCTTTCATAGAAATATGATATAAAAATCAAATTTTATAACGGGTTCGATAGGAACAGTCTGGAATTCTACACTAGTCCGATAGGTCTGGTCGTATACATATTGTTTCGTGTTAATCCATGTTTATTAACACAAATTGAAGAATTTTTGTCCTAAAGGTTGTTTAAAAATCTTTAACCTACTCCAAACCCGCGGAAGATTGGAGGCATTTTTCGTCACAAGTGGAAAGAACTCCCAATACAACATACGGAATGAAAAGCGTTAGCCTGTAAAGAAAAGAAATCATAATCTCTTATTTTCCTTAATTCAACTGAACCATGTTAAGCCAAATTTATATGTGGAATAATAGTGTTATCACAGAGCATAACTGTCCCAGCCAGAATTAATTCCAGAAGAAAAGAAAGATGTTGTAAGGAACTTATATTTGTCTGGAATTGGCGAAGAATTCATTGCAATGCAACTAGATTTAGAAATTCCTGTAGTAATAACCATCCTGAAAGACCTACGTGTTTACAGATCAGAGAAAAATGAGGAAATTGGATCTAATGCAAGTAACCCAATTGATAAATAAAAGAACAGATTATTCATTATAGTAACGATCATCACATATTATAATTTAATAATATTTGCAAGAAATATATCGAAAATATGTAAGTTCTATATCGGGTTCGGTGGTTCTAGTAACTCTAGTAGTTCAATAAATGAACTCGTATTAGTTGTAACATTACATAGCTTTAAAGTTTTCTATAATAGATGTTAAATGATTAGGCTTCGGTGGGAGTCGGACAGTGCATGTATTCGGGTTCTGTTCATTGGCTATTTAGCCGTTTCTACTTAAAGAGAAGTTGTAACAGTTGAGTGGGTTGGAAGCAACCTGAGACAAATCTATTAAAGAAAATTGGTTCGGATACCTCAGGGAAACCAAAGACAATAAGAAGGGCGTATTAGTTTCGAAAATGCGGTATAACATATTTTGCAAAGAGCCGCAAGGATCCAAGATCTGGTAGATCTGAAAAGTATACAGTAAAGTAGTTCACACCTTTGTCCGTATATCTACCTAATTCTTTGATTATTTCATCAGCTGTCCCAGCAATAATAAACTCTAACATCCTCCTATTCGATATATTTGTTTTCTCGACAATCGCTCTTTTTTTATCCCTAAGTTCATTCCAATCTTTACCAATAATGATCATTCCTTGCCATCCCTTTGTCAGCTTGTCATAGTTTCTGCCAATTGTTCTACAGCATTCACTAAGAAACAATAACTTATCCAAATATTCGTTATAACTGCAAAGCCCATAATTCCAACCATCTGCATATGTTGCAGCTAGCTTAAGAGTGTGTTTACCTCCACCTCCAATCCATATGGGGAGACTTGGTCTCTGAGTTGGTTTTGGATTGCATACTGCTTTTGATATAACATAGTATTTTCCTTTGAATGAAGGATCACAAGAACCTTCAGAAGATTCACATAGCATTTTCTTAATTATCTTAATACCTTCCTCCAACATCCCGATTCTAACCATCCCATTTGGAAAACTAATGCCGTATGCTTGACATTCACTTTCATACCAGCCAGCACTTAATCCCATCTCAGTTCTGCCATTGCTTATTACGTCTAAAGTAGAAAACATTTTTGCCACTATGGCTGGATTTCTATATAGGTTGACCAGTATTGCTCCAAGCCTAATCTGTTTAGTCATGGTAGCTAGGGCAGAGAGCGTAGTCCAACATTCAAGCATTGATGCACTTTTTCTTTCTTTCTTTATTTTTTGTCCTTCTTTCTCATTTGAAAAATAAGTTGGCATCCACGGGATAAAATTATCCTTTAGCCATACGGAATCAAACCCCAGTCTTTCACATACAAGGACAGTGTGTTGAATGTCTTTATATTCTAATCCATCCTGGTAAATGTAGCATCCAAAACTTATTCTTCCTTTTTTCACCAATTTTGCAAAACAGTTATTAGAAATAATGCCAGTATTTAATTGTGACACAACAGATTAATGGTAATATAGATGATCCTAATATTCGAAAACTTTTTGAAAGTAAGAATTTTGTTTTTTTATCTTCATTAATGAAAGACGGTTCTCCTCAGGTTACACCAATGTGGGTAGATATTGAAAATGGCTATATTCTTGTTAATACTTCAATAGGCAGGTTAAAACAAAAGAATATTTCTCGGGATCCTAGGGTCGGCTTAGCAATAGCCGACCAAAATAATCCATATGATACGGTTACTATTAGGGGCGAGGTTATAGAGCAAATTACTGGAGTTCCGGCTGAAGAACACATTGACAAGTTGGCAAAAAAGTATATTGACAAAGATAAATATCCTTATAGATCTCCAGGAGAAGAAAGGATCATATTAAAGATAAAACCCGAAAGGATATCACATATAAAGTAGTAACGAAATTAAAGAATAATTTATTTGAAGTAAGCCGAAGGAGTATGAATTGTTTTTGACACAAATTTTTGCACCGCTATTAACTAAGATTAAGAACTAGAAGAGTATCCTATAAAGCAAGTCCGGATGGGGTGGGATGCAATACACTAGTGTATGTAATCCTTTTCTAGATTGCGATTAACTATCGGTTTTTCTTTTGATCAATTAATTTAATCAATGTATTGTAGAGGTTTCAGCTACAGTAAGTCTTACACAAAATCCTATAACACCAAATACTATATGTCATGCTAGTGAACCCCAAGAGATGGTACTTGAAAGCTCGATAAGTCATGAAATATTCAAAATGGTTTCTGTAATCTTATTCATACTATACCACGATGGCAGATATTTTGCTACTCAATTAAATATTGGAAATACCAAATAGTTTGTAAGAGTAACAATGACATCTTTCTTTTCGACTCCCAATAAAGAGTTTAGAAAGTTTGAATCATTAGACACATGGAAACAATTGAAAGAAGAAGGTAATAGTCTGCCATGGTATTTTGCGGTATCGATAAATCGTATGCCTGCGAAGTACCTAATTTGTAAATCTATATCTTGTAGCCTTACAGACCTAAAACTTGCAAGTGAGCAGGAGCTTTGGGAAGAATACCTAAAGCTCATAGGAATATTCTTGGATAAATGGAAAGCAGTCAGATCAGAAGAGGTCGACATAATATCCGAGATGGCTGGACAGAAAACGTCACTTATGGATTTGAATGTTGAGCTTGTCAATCGGATGCTGACACATTGTAACTTTTGTCGCTGGAATTGTCAGATTGACCGGTCTGTTCAGATTCCAGCTAGAGCTGGAAAAACCAAGAAAAACGGAACCTGTCAGCTAGAATCTACTTCTAAAGTAAGCAGCTACTTTCACCATCGTGGTGAGGAGATTGTTTTCAGGGGAATTATGGGATCAGGAACCATATTTTTCACAAGTTGTAATATGAGATGCTCTTTCTGTCAGAATGGAGATATAAGCACAGACAAGGATAACGGCATAATTATAACACCGAATATGTTGGCGCTTATGATTTGGCAGCTTAGGATGGAAGGCTGCCATAACACAAACTGGGTTGGCGGTGATCCAACGATACACCTACATACTATTGTCCAAGCAATAAGCATGCTTGATTCGTTTAAGGTATCAAACCCAAACAATGAAGACATTAATTATATTGAAGCTGTGAAGGCTGATAATTATGGTAGATACTCTACTTGGCATAGGAATTCGGAATATGCGTTCTACCAGAAACAAGTATTCAACAGTCCTCAACTTTGGAATTCAAATTTCTTTATGAGCAAGGAGACTATGTATATTCTCCGTTCGCTCATGGATGCATGGCTTCCTGACTTTAAGTTTGGCCCTGGCAAATGTGCTCTAGATCTGTCTAGAACCCCTTGGTATTGGGATACCGTTACTAATAACCTTAAACTTATTCATGAATGGGATGAAGATTTTGTCATACGTCATCTAATAATGCCAAATCATGTGGATTGTTGTACCAAACCAGTCCTAGATTGGATTGCCAAGAATATGCCAGAAGTTCCAATCAATATTATGGATCAGTATTATCCGGATAATCTATGCGATCCAATGTCTACAAAATATCGAGAACGCTATAGCGAAATTGCACGATCTCCTACTAAAGACGAAATAGTAAGGTCGTATCAATACGCAAAGGACTTGAACCTCAACTTTGAAACATTGTCCCTGGAAAAATCAGTTTTAGGATTGAAACCATAATGGAATGAAGGACATACGTTGTCCTACGAAGGGTTACACTAGTGAACCGAATTCGTTGAGAACTGGATGACCAATAGGGTTCTCGAATGGCACGCCTACGGCCAGTGTCTGCTTGTGCCTCGCATCAATCGGATGAAGCAGTAAGGGAATTTTAAATTCGGCCTTTATGTCACTTAAAGGATCGCCTAATCCTACAACATGTCGATGTGAAATCACCAAGGCAGCTGGTGAAAACCCGTCATCTGACAACTGCCGCACAAAAGGGAGTAGAGGCAAAACATTCATGTCCACCAATATCTTGCGTCCGGTACTCAGCAGAGCATATGTATTGGTTGAAATGTGGGCCGCCTGTGCACCAGGATCACTGTGTTCAATCAAAATAATGTCAGGGCGTAGGTGCGTCATCTGTGGCTGTGACATGCCTCGAAATGGCTTGGACATTGCAAAATAATAAGAGCTTGAGAATTATTTAAGCAAGCAGCTGAAGATTAAGTTCTCTACATAGCGATATAGGACCATATGAAAGGTAAGAAAAGACAAAAAGTGAGGCATCACACAGTTTTCCGCTCGTATGAAATGATAGTGGTAAAGTTCACTGAAACCTATTAAAATGAATATGCGTATGGTATACACTGGATATAATGACCGCCCTTAATGTTATTGAGTTGACAATAATAGGACTAGCCGCTACTGCTCTAGTAGGAGTTGCTTCATTTTTAGTTCAGTCAGCAAGTTCCACTGCTGATGTAATGACTGAAACATTAAGAGGAGAACAAGAAGGTTCAAACAGCACAAGCACGAACAGCGCTACGAACAATAATAATTCAAATGCTGTTCTGGGGAGTTTGTTCCTAACTGGAGAAGATAGATTAACAAGTTACAACCGAATCAATGAAACCTACACCGAGATATCGTATGTAGGTAATAGAACAATAATTCCTACAGAGGGTGTTACTACTGCAATTATAAATGCAACAGAGACAGGAAAACTAAAACTAAAATCCCAATCGAATGGCATTACTTTTGTTGAAGGCCAAAGCATTCTTGTGACTAAAGGACGAGTTGGTGGGAATGATAGTAGTGGCGAAGAACAACAAGAAAATGCATCAGTGATGCTTGTTGACCTAAACGGCATAAGACCTGATGACCCAAGAATTTCAACAGGTGTTGCATTTTTTAGCACAAACTCTACTGGCCAACTGGCATTCCTTGATAAAATGATAGCAATATATCAAGTTAAAGCCTCTCCAGAGGGAACCGCTATTAGAATGTGGGAATGGAAAGGTGCCGACCTTCCATTTGGAAAAGAAGCTGATGGCGTCGCCAATACTATCGGAAACCAGACAGGGATAAAAAAGGGTCGATAGTTATCCCTTTCCATTTTTCATCTACATCACAGCTTAAACCGTCAGGCTTAACCTAACAAAATCCGCCTCCAAGGAATTTTATTCAAAAGCTCGTGCTGTTGTGAGTGACTCAATTGAGTTCTTCCTAGTTTTCAGCCATTGCCAAATATTGCTTGTTTATAATTAAATACAAATCGGATAGCATTTGCTGACATTCAGTTGCAAAGTTTACTGGTTGCTTCCGATGCCAAGACTGGATATGATGATTAACGAGAGAAGAGCCAACCCTCCCACCATCCAATTAGGCAATTAATATCGACAGTTAGTAATATTATAAGCGCTTTGTTTACAGTGTGTTTCAGTGCACGTTGTCAAACTATTAACGACAGTTGGCAGGATTAGATTCACATATGATGCAAATAACTTTTTTATTTTTTATTCAATATTACAACCCTTTTAGACTTACCTAAGCGCATCTAGAATATCCTCGTAAGAATTTTGTTCTTTATCAAGTAATTAATTTTTCCTGCGTAGTTCTTAATGAGTTTCTGACGATTGGAATAATTGCTTTCCTCGTTTAACAGTAATAATTGATTTATCTTTAATTAACATACCTGAAATGGATTTATTTTTATAGAGGTAATTCTTTTAAAAAAACTCTAGACATGAGTGAAGTAGAAGATGTAGTAAACAAATTCAAAATACTTGATGGCGCTTTAAAAAAGGTATATTCCAAGGTGGACCCATTATTGGTTGTCTCTCTCATATTTGACACGAATGCCAATGAGAATCATATCTACACTCTAGAGGTTATACTAAAACCTGGGCAGGATACGAAAGCGATTCGTCAGGAAGTCATTGATAAGACTGGAATGACCCCGTCCTTTTATCTATCTGGCACAAAATTGGTAGTAAGCCATACACTTAATTTGGAATTCTTGAAGTGGATAAATGACCGAGACGACGTCATCGGTATCAAGGGTAGTAAGTTTAGTGCAGGAGGTTCTAGCAACTTCTAGTCAGTGAAAAAAAATAGAATCAATATTAAATCATTCCATATTATCCTTTCAAATTTAGTCTCAACGCATCTAACAAATCATCAATGAATATTACCATTCTTGCATATAACTGGATTCTATTATTTGTGTCACTTTTTTATCAAAATATATTGTCTCTTGATCTATTTCCGAGATCATAGGTCCTAGCTTAGGTAACGGTTGATCAGTAAATCCTTTGACAAATTTTCTTGTAACTTTCACAGTGGTTCGGTTTAGCTGGAGCTCCTACAACCTGAGAAACTATTTAGTCTGATTTTTTTAGCAATGTAAAACTTGCTTACATTCAGGAGTGCTTTCTTTTATTTATGGTATTTTCCTCATACCCCAAATGTATATTTATTTATATAATCATTCTGGCTCCTTGTCATTACTCTCATCATAATCCAATTTCTCATCAATTTTTCTCTGTAATTCTCTATAACGTTCATACTTTTTGGTCCATCTTGACAGAACAAACCATTGCCTTATTCCGATTCCTAGCCATACAAGAGCAATTAGAAATGGGATAAAACGGGCTATGCCAAAATAGTGACCAAAGAGTGGATGGGGTTCAAATATCTCATGTGGCATTCTGCCGCCTTCAAATGGAAATGGCGGTCCAAATAATGCAAATGTAATGGCAAAGGATAATGGTGGAATAATCATTATGGTAACTATCATTATAATGAACATCTTCTTTGTCGAGTTAAGCTGTTGTATAATTCCATCCATTATTTGAAACAAATTTTCTCTCGATTCCTTGCTTTTGTTATTGTCATCGGATTTCTTAGGTTCAGTCATGACAGATTACCACTTTATCATTGGTCTCCAATTAATTATAAACAATGCTGTAACTTTGTTACTTGTTAGCAAAACTATCATTATTATCATGACCTTTCTCCATCTTGCCCCTAGGAAACAGTGATTCATATGGTTCCAGAATTTCTCTTAGAATCTCGTTGCCCTTCTCTGAGACTCTGTATTTGATTATAATTTTATTCCCCCAAGGCTCTTCTGTTCTGATTATCATTTCCTTTTTGACCATGTCATCCAGAATAACTTTATGTTTTACATTGTTTAATCCACAATAACTCATAAGCTTGCTCTGGTTAAGCTCACCGTATTCGTAGAGCTTTAGGAGAATATCTTTCCTTATGTAAATTCTGTCTCGATATTCATGGACCAATTTGGTTCAATAGTCATATAGATAGATAATTAGCCGCCGAGACGTAATAAACCCAAAACCAGTAGAATGACCTGAGATTATGACAATCGTAATCATGTATATAAATGACACATGGAACCGGTAACAGCATTTGATAATCATCTATTCTAATATTTTGTAAATATTAATACCTAGTGTGTTTTAATAACAAGAGCACAAAAAGGTAAAGGCTTCAGGTAACTAAGTTACATATCATAGATAAATAATGGATAAAATAGTCATTTAAACTCTTTATCTTATGACAACACTAGAAAAGATTGTCAATAAGAAAGTAATGCTGGTTTCAGCCATTGTAGTGGTTGGAATTTTATTATCAGCAGTTGTCTTCACAGCTTCGCCATTAGGGCATTTGAGTGCACAACCGATAGTAACGAACAACAACTACTCCATGCATGATAACATACCTAAAATCAATGGTTCAATAAATGTAGGAGAGCAGATAAAGAACTTGTTTAAAGAGAATATCAAGGTCCCCTTTATCACTGCAGCTGAAACTGCACTAAAGCAGATTCCAAATGGAACAGTATTAGGAGGTCATTTGGGTGTAGCACAAGGATATTTAACCTACACATACTTTGTAGTGGATTCTACCAATGAGACTGGACACAAAGTAATTGTTGATGCTGGAAATGGTAAAGTTCTCTACACTTCAGAAGGCATCCCAATAGGTTCATTTGGTCATTTAGGACATCCAGGAAAGCTAATGTTTGGACCATTTGGTCACGGAGGATTTGGACCATGGAGAGCACAAGGAGGGCTTATGAGTGGAGATGAAATTTGGCACTAGGAGTAGCCATCCGCAACTACTCCCTACAATACTTGTCAGGTGAGACAATAATAATTGAATGATCAGCAATGGAGACGTGCAAGAGGATTCATAGCTTGGGGTCTATTTGGATTGATAATCCTAATGGCTGCTTCAATTATTGCCTCCCTGGTATTCCTTGTGCCTAGAGCATCAGGGACCTACCATACATTCTTTCCAGCCTTCTTCTTTCCATTCCATTTTGGATGGCTAGGAGGTATATTCATAGTCTTGGTGTTCTTCTTAATAGCAAAATGGATTCTCTTGCCGTGGAGAAACGGAAATACATCGAGTTTCCATTCGCGGAGTAATGGCGATGATAGCGCACGCAACATTCTAAAAGAAAGATATGCCAAGGGAGAAATAACTAGAGAACAGTTTGAACAGATGATGCTCGATATAAAGAGGAGTGAATGAGTAAATTTCAAACCTAGTCTTATTTTTTACTGAATTGTTTAATTAAATCGGGTTACCCATTAATTCATGTGTCTATATATTCGTGAATAAATATCTTGCATCGATATTATATAGGGTAAAACTGAATCACCAATTTCGTTCTCATTTATATCATACTCATGATTTTCGTCTTCCTCATACATTCTGTCAAACATTCTGTATTTTACTTCCAAGCATCTTGAAGCGATTCTATTTGATTCGCCATAATTTGTGGTGTGTACAATTCCTTCTTTTATGTAAGGGTTCAAATCTTTGTAATCACTGATGATTCCATCAATTAAAACGTCCATAAAGCGAACATTTTGGGTCTCTGTTTCGTCTAGCGTTCCAATTATTGATACATTGAAATGATATTTTTCTAATTGTACTTCAGCTGTGGAGACATTTATTTCAATAAACGGAATTACATTACCCGGTTTGGTAAAAAACAGATTGGTTACGCTAGTTTCCGAGCCAATTTCCTCTGGTGATAATCTACCATCTATATTATCAATTTTTTGAATAACTCTGGAATAGATTTTCAAACAGATATCTAGATTTATATTTAGGCAGTAGTTCGGCCACATTTAAGAAAACTCCATTTTTAGCCGTGGTAACATATCGCGCGCGACACTTATCATGGCGACAATTTCGCATCTTGTTTTGAACCATTTTCTAAATCCATGGTCGGTTTGAAACTCATACCTGTTTTTCTTAGTTTCAGATTTTTTTCTAATACCTTGAGTCCACAAACTGCGTTCAATTAATCGTTTTATCCCGGATGACTTGAGTTTAGTTGGTTCCGTTGCAATGCCATGGTAATACCCTTCCTTTGTGTTCCATAACTGTCTCATTACCCAAGTGTTTTTGTATATGACTTCGCCTGCTTCCTTTCGATAACTGATCCACCTTTCTAATTCATAGAACGACTCTGGTGTGATAAAACTGAAATATTGGTCTTCCTCTCCTGCATAAACAGTTACTTTTGCTGCGACTATTCGGTCCTCTTTCATAATGGGTTCAATATCTTTCCATCGTAAGTAATCCCATGCTCCAAGTCTGATACCGGATGAAACCATAGTAAATATAATGGCCTTCATTCTTCTATCAGGATACTCAATCATCTTGCGTATCTCCTCTATCGTTGGCGCCCTATCATTCGCAAAGCTCCTAACTTTAGGTAATCCTCGCGTAATTTTTTTCCACGAAACGGGAACATCAGACATTTCGCAAAATAACTTGAGTGCCTTTACAAAGTTATACAATGTTGCTGCTGTAATTTCTTTTCTTTGAACCCTTTCTTTTTGAAACTGCAAGAAACCAATTATTTTATTGAAAGTCCATTCGTTATCTTTGTTCGCAAGCGCCGCAAAATTATTGCATCTGCGGTCTATGTTTGCTTTGGCTAGTAATTTAATATAGTCAAAGAATGTTCGTAATCGTCTAAGATAGTAGTCCCTTGTTATTTGAGTCCTTATAGCGTATACAAATAATGAATATGCATTGGTAAGAGATCCTTCTTGATTTCGTTTTGTTTTTTTAACCATTTTTCTTCATATTTCCTGAACATGAATCCAATTAGAGAACTACTAGCGGCATGGGGCTGGTCGGACTCGAACCGACGACCTCCAGCGCCCGAGGCTGGCATCATACCAAGCTAGACGACAACCCCTCTATTTTATTTCAAATTTCCCTTAATATAATATAAGATGCTGATTCTGATTGGTGTAACAGGCTTTTACGAGGTAATAATCTACTCTTCAAATTGATCCATAAATGGAAAATTTATTCTTCTAGAAGTGAGATTTACTATATTTCTATGAACCAATTTTCTTACTATATCTGCTGCAACTGGTAATGCTCCAGTAGCACCCGGTGAATTATAATTCAAAATGTGTAATGAAGACTCATTTTCTACAAGTAAACTCTCAGATGCAAAGTTTCCGTTCTTATCAATTAGCAATGATCTAATACCAGCTCTACCTCTTTGTTTAAAATCAGAGGGATTCAAAGAGGGCAAAAATCTCCTTACTCTATTTATCATATTTGTTTTAGATAAGGAACTTGAGAACTCATTTGATACCAAGCGTAGGAACTGTTTATTTAATAACAATTTTAACATTCCTACTTTAGATGATTTAAAAATTTTCGGAACAGCGTTTTTCAGGTTATCATATAAATTATATGAATATGGACCAAATACCGGAACCGCATTTGGTCCTACTTCGCATCTTCCATCATTTCTAATAATCCAATGGGGGTCCAAAAAAGGGTATTCTGTATATCTTGGCACTGAATAAATACTTCTTTTAGTAAGATTATTGTATTTTTCAGGCGCTATCCAATATTCTCCTCGAAAATGAAGATCAGTATATTCTATTGCAATGCCAACACTATGAGCAATATCAAGTGAATTGCCTCCTGCTGCATTTATTATGTAATCAGTAGTTATATCTTTAACAGTCCCAATGATTGTCAATTTTCTATTTGCAGCTGTTTTTGTGTTGGGGTAAATCGCTCTGAATTTATTTTCAAACGAGGTCTTACAGCCAAACATGATTGCGTCTTCCATAAGTTTTTCATTTATTAGGCCATAATCAGTTGAAGCATCTCGGAAACATACAATCCCAGATTCACATTTTAGATTAGGCTCGATTCGTAACATTTCGTCTTTACTTAAAAATTTTACATCCTCATCTTTCAATCCATTTTTGCAAGCCCATTGAACATGTTTATGCAAAACGTCAATTTCACTGTCATTTATTGCAATCTCAATTACTCCATCTTCTTTAAATGGTAATTCGTGTAAAGAGCAATACCGTTTTATCATGTCAAATCCCTTTAACGCATAGGCTGCAGTGGATGACTTTTTATCTGGATTATAGTAAAATGGGGCATGAACTTTTCCAGTATTCCTGCTACTGGTATGCAGTCCAACCTTTTTTTCTTGTTCAATGACGATAATTGATGAATCTGTCACGATGGAAAGAAAATAAGCAATAGCACAACCTAATATGCCTCCACCAATAACTGTAACATCATAGCTGTCTTGCAATTTATTACCAGCTACTATAATCGATCAAAATACTGATACAACTATTATCCTCATTATTATACATAGCATTACTCAATTAGAATATCATTTCATTTTTTTATTTTTATAATTTAGATGATAATCAAACGATTTGTAAAAAGCAACAATCGAAGATGCATTTAATATTTTTCCATCAAATAGTAGCTGTTTAATTTCATCAATTGTTAGAATCGTAGGCTCTATTATCTCCATCATCCCTAATTCTTGCTTCCTTTCGTTAACTAGATCATAACCGACAAATAAATTGCCTGTTTGTTCAAACATAGTATAATCTAATGTATATGAACCCAAGCTGATAATATTATTTGCCTTGTAGCCAGTTTCTTCTTTCAATTCTCTTCTCGCAGCTTCAAATGCCGTTTCACCAGTATCAATATATCCAGAAGGAGCTTCAATTTGATATGAATTAACCAAATGTCTATAGCTTTTAATCACTAGAATTTCGTTATTCGACACAAAGGGTACTATGGTGGAATAATCTTTTCTTTTCGCTCTAGTATAGATCTTTTTTTTGCTATTAATGTCCAGTATGTCCTCATATAGTTCGATATACTTATTGGAGTATATTTTCCGTGAAGATTCAAACCTCCAACCAGACGGCAGATTCATGATTTTATTCCTATTATTACAGTTATTTGCTTTTTTGTAAACTACACTAAATTATTTCTGGAGAAGGTCCTCGTATTTTTAGTAATTCCTCCTTAAATCGAATTAAACAATGTCCGTCCCAACTCAAATATTACACTCCTGCAAGCTTTACTTTCCCGTATAGGCAGGCGTTTTGCAAATCTTTAATCTCATGAGGCTTGTGTTTCCTGATTTCAACTATGTATCCACTTGTGGAATGATAAAAAATGACCATGTCCGTTGGATAATGGGATAGCATTGCGTGATTTTCAGGATCTGATGACATGTGTCTTAAATGAATCCGTTCCCATGAAAATAACTTATCAATGTCTCCACTAAAGTGAAAATTACTGCCGCATGGACAAGTAGAGTCCCTCCAATTTCCCTCGATATTTTTAAGCCATATGTTTCCTTTATCAGTAGATCGCAATATCTAAAGTTGTACTATATCTTCAACATATATACCATTTCTCTAATTATAATGAAATTTCGAAAACATACCGCTGGCGTCGCCTTAATTCAAGTCAATCGATCAACCTTTAATCAACTGTCGTTGAATTATAGCATTATTAGAATCAATACCATTCCAGACAATCTCAAAACCCATTTTTGGAATAAGCAAGGTAATACATTCTTCAGGAATATTGTTTTCAGCTAGGAACCTAATTGCATCCCCTAACTTCTTAATCTTATCAAGTTCTGGTAACAATTCCTTAATTTTATCATTAGATATGATATAATTATCAACTAGTAGGAATTCCTTTAGTATATTAGTTCTTACTTTAGTTGAATTATCATTGATTAATTGAAGATTTCTAATAATCTTCAAGACCGAATCAACCGGAATGTTATGCTTATCTGATATTTCTTTAAGAAAAATAACTTTATTTTCATTTTCATTTTCTCGAATTTTGGTTTCTATTTCTTTGGTAATCATATCATGTGAATTGATTGAAATATCATTAATGAATTTAGTATCAATATCCCTAAGATATTTAATAATTGGACCAAATGGAATTTGATCTTTCTTATAAAAAATTAAATGTTTTCTAGCTATAAGTTTAGAAAAAATCGAATCAACCATTATCTTATTTCCATTTTCAGAAATATAATTATCCATATTTGCAGCGATTAGTAAATCAGTACCTAGCGAACTCCCAGAATTCATAGTCAACAAGTCTTTTATTTTTTCTAATTTTCTTTTTAGGTACTCATTTGTCCAGAATCCTACTATCTCTAAATAGACTTTAATTCCGTATTTTTCAAATACAAAATCAGCTATGAAGGCTTTACCATCGAAAAGAATTAGAGGATCCGGCTCCCGAGTAAGTTTCCATCCTGTAGAGAACTTGAGAAATTTATCCATAAATTTTTTTTCAACATTGCTATCAAAGTTATCTTCACTATATTTGTTAAATGATACGCTAGATTCTGAGTTTGGCTCTGACTCAAGATGAATACTTGATGCGTCAAATAGTGGGAGTTCCTTATCTTTGGATGATAGCTGAAATCTATAGCTTTTTTTGATACCGGAAATTGATTTTCTTAATATTACTGCATCAATGGACCAGATTTCAGTAAATATTATTAACGGAATTAATTTGGCCATTGCCAGACCGTATCTGTCTGTCAGTCTTAGTATGCTAAGCGGACCGTCTACAGTACATACAACTCTCTTGTCCTTTTTGCCATTCAATACCATATCTTCATTTTTTGTTTGATTATTTGATTCTGAATCCAAATTGGATTCTTGATGGAGAAAATACATCAATCCAAGTTGCTTTATTTTACGTAATATTTTCTTCCAGTTGAAACCCCCGTAAACACTGAATTCTAGTTTGACACAATTTAGTAGTAGAGTTTGAAGAATGGAAATATTGTACCATACAACCAGTTGTAATGGAGACAATGAATCAAAATTTTTCAAGTGCTTGTTTTTGTCAAGATCATTCCACATTGCAAGTTCAAGTTCATCAATAGTCAAGTTGTTTTTTAAAGCAACTTTCTCAAGTATTCGCTTTCTTTCATTTTCCGTTACTGGATAACCAATTCTGGAAGATTCTTCAAATATTTTCCTTCTAAGATATATGGCATTAATTGTATTGTTGTTCCTACTGTCGGAAAACGTCTTACTTGGCGACTCATATACACACCTTTGTTCTAATAGCTGACAGATACCTCTGACAAGTTTATAATCTGTATATTTGGCTTCTATTTCTGAGAGATTCTCGTCTACGTTTGCCTTGGATAGTTTCTTCTTAGCCATTTCTTCAAACATTTTAATTATTTTTGATGGTAAGGAAAGTTCATTATTTTTCTCATAGTCATAAAATATGGGCCTTATCTGATTCATTTTACCTGATACGCGTACTCTTAATAATTCAGTTGGCAACATTTACGATTATTACCTCATATAGTTGTAATATACAGATAAGTTATATCCATCTAATTAATTTTTATTCTATTGAATGCTTGAAGTTCAATTAATAATATTAGAGTGAATAAAATCGAATTTGCAGTCTCTGGTATTATCTGCAACCACCCACCACCCACCCTCCTATCAGTGTCTTAAGCCTTAAATGTATTAGGTCTACATGATGTACAGAATGAGAACTAAAAAATCAACTTATTCAAATTCTGATATACACGAAGACGAGACAGACAACTCTGAAAGTATTTCTGATGATTATGCGGAAGATATCGTAGACAAACGTGAGCAATTAGAAAAGGAACAAAAAGAAAATACTGTCATGAATAATACCGAAGAGTCATTAACTACAATATCAGAACAATCTCAGATTAATGATCTTACTAATCTTGAAATTCAAGACATTGAAGGGATAGGCCCTACAACTGCTAAGAAGCTTAGAGAAGCAGGAATTTTTTCGGTTATGGATCTGGCCGTGGCTGGAGTTGAAGATCTAGCAGTAGACATTAATGCATCCAAAGATAGTGCAGCCTCATTCATAATGGCAGCTCAAAAACTTTTAAGAGAATCAGATGTTCTTGATAAAGAATTCATCAGTGCTGAAACTGCACTTAAGAAAAGAAGATCGTTGTTACGATGTTCTACTGGTTCAAGTATGCTTGACGATCTATTCTTGGGCGGTATGGAAACACAGGCAGTTACTGAACTTTATGGCGAATTTGGTTCGGGCAAGTCACAGATATGCCATACTATGTGTATTACTGCCGGACAACCAATAGAATCAGGTGGATTAAACAGTGGTGTTATTTACATTGACACTGAAGGAACATTTCGACCTGAAAGACTGGAGCAAATATCTAGCACTAGAAGCATAGATCCGGTACGTGCACTGCAAAATGTAGCTGTATGTAAAGTCTATAATAGCGCACATCTAGAATTAATAGTTAAAAATCTCGGTAAATATATAGACGATTACAAAGCGAAACTAGTAATTATCGATAGTATAATTTCATTACATAGGGCAGAATTCTCTGGCAGAGGAACGCTTGCTGATAGACAACAAAGACTTAATTCTATTATGCATAAACTTCTTAGAATTTCAGAAATTTACAATGTTGCAATAATAGTTACAAACCAAGTGCAATCTGCTCCAGATACATTCTTTGGTGACCCGACAAAACCGACTGGTGGAAATGTAATTGGCCATGCTTCAACTTACAGAGTATATTTGAGAAAATCTGGTGAAAACAGAATAGCAAAAATGATCGATTCTCCATATCATCCATATAGTGAAGTAAGATTTACCATCAATGAAAAAGGAACAGATAACCTAGACGAAGGTAAAAAATCCAAAAAGTAATAATTTTTTACTATTACAATTATTTAGAGTGAATACAAAATCAAAATATCAAGAAAGTTTCTAGGCAAGGTATAGCTATTAGTGTAGGGTGAGTATACCATAACAACCCCTTTCAACTATTTTCCGGTTTGTGCTTTTCATTATAATGCTGTAAATATTCAGATTCATTTTTAAATATTTTATTACATTTACTGCACATGACAGGTTCATCATTGTCATTTTCAATTTCCATTTCTATACAATTGAAAGAAAAGGTAGTTTAAGAATTTACGGATATTGTCAAGTTGATTATGCCATCTTTCTAGCTGAATATCTTTTTCTAAGTATGTTCTTGGGATAAGTTACAGGATCGAGAGCTAGTCTACGGCAAAAGATATTTTTACGCAAGTTCGATATTTTGTTATTTTTCCTGAGGCAGGATCTATATTGGCAGTCATATCGACAACTTCTATACCGTGTATCCCATGCAAGGTCTTTTTTGCTTCATCGACTGCAACTTGAGCAGCATCCTCCCATCCTTTGTCTGAGCTACCTATTATTTCAATTATCTTTGCAATATGATGAGTCATAATGAAACATAATACACTTCATTTGTTATAAAGACTTTGATAGTATAATTAAACTAGAATAACAATATATAAAAATGCAACAAAAATCAATAAGGTAAGCAACGATTAAAAATGATGCTTACTATATTTTATCATGGTTCAACATAGAAATAGAAATAGCAGAGGGCTAGTAGAAGTTCTTCCTTTTCTTTCCGTTTTTATCATGTTGTTAATTGTTCTACCCACTCAACTAATCCATAACTTCATGATATTTGCATATGATCCTAAAGAGGCTGACAACGTATTATCTGAAGGGGGAAAGGTATGTCCACTAGAATCTAAATGTAATAAACAGAATGAAAATCAGACAGATAGTCATAACATGACTCTGAACGTTCCAAGTCCAGGAAAATTGGATGATGGACAAGGTTTAGCAGCCAGTTCAACAATAAATAATTCAACTGGTTCTCAAAATGAAACCAATTTAGGTAATACTACCACTCTAAATGGAGAAATCAAAAATTCAATTCAAGACATGATAAACATAACAACTGATAAACAAATTTATAATCCGGGAGAAAAAGTTAATATCTCAGTAAAAAATACTAGTCCCGAACAACTAACATTTCCAAATTCAGCGTTAGGGCTTACCATAAGAAATTTGGCATCAAAAGAATTATATCCAATTTTATCATCACAGGTGATAACAATTCTGAGTCCAGGAGATTCAAAATCACTTGAATGGGATCAAATGGGTAATGATGGAAATCAGGCACCCTCGGGAAATTATACGGCCTCTGTAAATTCAGGCATTAATTCGGCTGATACAACATTTTCCATTAAATAAACCATGCTTGTCTTATCCTGTAAATTTGTTGTTGACGACAAGGTTTTCTAAGTCTTACTATTTCTTTCTTTCTTTCTTTCTTAAGCTATTGATCATATTAAATTTCAGGTAAAATCAAAGGATGTCTTGATATCGGATTCATGGGCCCGGAGGGCTTCGATCCCTCGATCTGTGGTTCCGAAGACCACCGCGATATCCTGGCTACGCTACGGACCCTCTTTTTCTAACTTTAAAATTAGAATCAAGGTTCTATATCAATTGAGCTAATTGATTATTAATATTTCAAACAAGCCAAATGAAATTAGTTAACAACAATCAATTTATTATCTCAAAGATTTCTCAGTAGTTGTAATTAATTGAAGGTATCTGACAGAATATCCAAAGTGGAATATGCCATCAGAGACATAACACTACATGCGAGACAATATGAAAAATCTGGAAGAAAAATAATCTACCTAAATATCGGTGATCCAGTAAAGTACGATTTTCCGACTCCGGATCACATAAAGAAAGCATTGATAGACGCAATTTTAAACAATTTCAACTATTACGCAGATTCAGAAGGCATTTTAGAATTAAGGCAAGCCATAGTAAAGAAAGAATCGCTAAAGGGACTTTCCATAACTGTCGAAGATGTTCTTGTCACCAATGGTATTTCTGAAGGATTAGATATGGTAGCTGCATCCATAGTGGAACCAAATTCCGAAATTTTAATGCCTGGACCATATTATCCTCCCTATGCATCGTACGTAAAATTTTACGGAGGTAAGCCTATTGAATTTAGACTTACAGAGGATGGAACACCTGATCTTGATGATATCAAGTCAAAGATTACATCAAAAGCAAGAGCATTGTGCATAATTAATCCCAATAATCCTACCGGTGAGGTTTTTAACAGCAAGAACCTCAAACAGTTAATTGATGTTGCTGCTGAACATGATATGTATATAATATGTGATGAAATATACGATAAGCTGGTATTTGATCAGGAATTTACTGGAATTGGTAAAGTGGCAAAAGATGCGGCGGTGATACTACTTAATGGTTTTTCAAAAGTTTATCTCATGACAGGATGGCGTTGTGGATATATATGTATGAATAGCGATTGTCAAAAATTAGAAAATATCAGGAACAATATTCCAAAACTGGCGAGAGTTCGTATAGCTGCTAATCTTCCAGTACAAAAAGCTGCAGTAGCAGCTCTTCAAGGACCACAATCATACATAGCTAAAACAGTAAGTAAATTAAAAAAAAGAAGAGATTTAGTAGTGAAACGTTTGAATGAAATAGATGGAATCTCTTGTAAATTACCAAATGGGGCATTCTATACTTTTCCAAAAATTCTTCTTAATGGATGGAAAGACGATAAAGATTTTGTTCTCGATCTACTGAACAAAACCGGTATTCTCACAGTGCATGGTTCCGGTTTCGGGGAACTGGGAAAAGGTCATTTTAGAATCGTTTACCTTCCAAATGAACAAGTACTTCAAGAAGCAATGGATAAGCTCAGCAATTTTATAAATAGTAAAAATCGAAATTAATCCCCATCTCAATCATATTGATAAGGCCAATTACCATTTTGTACTATTGTCGCTATCCACATTTCTTCTAAATTTACCCCAATACAGTAATATTCCTCCACCAATCAACATTGCTATTACAAATTTTTCGTTTGTCACCGAATTGCTTGTATAATTATCAAGATAGAAGCCAACAGACAACTCTGTGGAATAAAGATAAAGGTTCCTTAACGCAATAACTGTCGCCATTACAATAAATAGGACTCCCATACCGTACATCCAATTTTTGCTTTGCTTACTGGGCTCATTACTTTTTTCGAATCGGTTCAAGTAAGCTTTATTCCAGGGTGTTTAATTTTGTTCTTCTTGGATGCATTCAGCAACATAGGAGTAAGAACCTCTGCCTGATAACTGAGGGACAATGATCCAAGATATAGTGGCCTAAGACCTTTTATTTCTCCTATCAACTGATTTACTTTTGTAATTGAATCCTGATCGTCACCACAAACAAAGATATCAGAATCAAGACTTTCATTGATGTTCTTTAATTTCACTTCAGATATTGTATGAAACGCAGAAACAATTTTCTTGTCTGGAAGGTTTTCCGCTAATAGATGAGCTGCCGATTTCATATTTTTTTCAAATGGGATATATGTAAAGCCAAAGTCATTTCTTTCCATGGGAACTATTGGAGAAACTATTATGCAATCTTTTTTTATACTATTGGAGATAGAGTCACACGTTAATTTTATTGATTCATAGGGGATAGATAGTATCAATATATCCGAATCTCTTGATGAAGATACATAATCAGCACCTTTGATAGTTCCTTTCATATTATTTCCATAAGACGATATTGCTGTGTTGATGTACTGCTCTGCCGCGCTTGCAGCTTTTTGTGCATCACGAGAACCAATTGTAATGTCATGATTCACAACCCATCTGAGGGCAAAACCTTCTCCCATTCCACCAGTACCACCAATTATTGAAATTTTCATTAATTATCTGTCATAAAAGTGTTGGAGCATCCTAATTAAGGTTATAATCTATATTTTATGATATTTTATGATGAACAAATTCGTTATGATTTTCAAGGAATAGACTAATTGATACTAAGAAGAAAGAAGTAAAATGATAAAAAACTGTTATACATTCTATACGATATTTATTAATGATATTTATTAATGGAAAAACAAATTTAAGACTTGATTTATATTAATTTGAGTTGTTTTGCCGCTTATAGTTTTTGTACGCCATGGAGAAGCAGATAATAATGTCAGACGACTGCTTGTAGGAAGGCACATAGAGTCACATCTCACAGAATGTGGAATACAGCAGGCCAAAGACACCGGCCACCATCTAAAGAAACTGAAAATTGATAGGGTGTGTGTAAGTCCGGTAACGAGAGCGATTGAAACTGCCAAGATAATTTGTGAGATAAATCAATTAGGATACCAAACTGATGAAAGATTATACGAAATTGAATTGGGAGATCTGGTTGGTATGAATTATGATGATGTTATCGAAAAACACGGAAACCTTTTTTTGAAATTCTACAGTGGAGATGATCCGATTCTTGATAGCTATGGTATCGAGAGCTTTTCAGCAGTTAAAAAAAGAATCCAGAATTTACTTGATGAATCTATGAAAAATTACCCAGATAAAAATTTGTTATTTGTAACTCATCTGGATCCTATTAAAGCAGCAGTATCCATCATGTTGGGTCTTCCCCCAGAAAGTCTGTATGGATGGCATATACGTAATGCTTCAATGACCATTCTGAAACATGAAAATAATACTCTTTCACTTTCGGGTGTTAATGTAATGGGATTTCACAGATATATTGGTGAATGAATAGAACATACGGTCCTTGCAAAAACCTTAAATTAGATGTAGGTGAGTAGTGACCTCGGACAAGGAAATTGATGTCACCAAGATCAAATATATGGTTACTCCTTTTGTTGTTTTCACCTCTTGTTCTAGTAGTTCTTTCTTCTTTTGACAATGTTTTTGCACAAGAACCTCAAGAATTCGTTATCAGAAGAGTAGAAATTTGGGCATTATTTTACAGGCTTATGGTTGCGGCCTTTGTGGTTGGAGCTGTGGTTCAAGGTGCTATAGTATATGTCTGTTGGCGATTTAGAGAATCACATAAGCAAAATAGGATAAAAGAAATAGAGGGCGTATAATATGGGTCATGCAACAATTGAATGGGTATACGTAGGTGTTGTCATATCACTACTTACATGGGTAGGGGCTGAATCTTGGAATGTTGAAAGACAAGTCGAGCATATTCCACCGGAAACAGAAACAATCAAGGTCATAGGTCAGCAATGGTTCTGGACCTTTGAACATCAGGATGGTAAGAAGGAGATCGGTCAGCTTCACTTAAAGCAAAATGTTCCCTACAAGTTTGAGATTGTCTCAAAGGACGTTATTCATGATTTCAATGTACCTGATTATACTATTTTAATGGACGCCGTTCCTGGTAGAGTCAATGTGGCATGGAATCTATTTGACACACCTGGTGAGTATCGTATTCAGTGTAGAGAGTACTGTGGTTTTGGACATCCCACTATGAAAGCAAAATTATTTGTTGAACCATTTACACAGACCGCTGAAGCAACTAAAGGTCAAAATGCGACTTCGGCACAAAATGCGACTTCGGCACAAGCTCCTGTTCAAACAGCTGGCCCACCCGGAAAACCGCTGACAATACTTGCAGGAGCATCAGTACAAGGAAGTCCTAACTTTGATCCAGATACTATTACTGTCAAGAAAGGTGACAAAGTAACAGTGACCAACAAAGACACTTTACCACATACAGTTACAAGCGGAACAGGGCCAACGGATCCAAATAATGCAAAACAATTTGATACAAGCATTATAGAAGCCGGAGCAACAGCAGACATTGAAACTACCAAGCTTAACCCAGGGCAATATCCATTCTTTTGCAGCGTTCATCCATTCATGACTGGAAAACTTGTAGTACAGTAGTCATGCTAATAGTAACTATAAATAGAAATTAACCAAAATGCTCCTCCAAAAACTTTCTTTTTCTACATTGTCGGTACTATTTGCCCTTATTTTTATCGGTGGATATGTAGGCTCATCTGGCGTAGGTCTAAGCTGTCCTCAATGGCCGCTGTGTCCGGCTGGCCTTATTCCAATGAAAGAATTCATAATAGAATATTTCCATAGAACCGTGGCTGCTACAACTGGCATCATGGTATTTGTCACCATGTTTTTTACTTTAAGATCAAAAGAAACTTCAAGATCTACAAAAATTGCGTCTATGATTGCAGCAGCATTAGTAGTAGGACAAATTACTCTGGGTGCAATTGTTATCGTTGAAAAATTGCATGCACTTCTTGTGACTATGCATTTGGGAATGGGACTAATTCTATTTATTATGATACTTACGGTGTTCTTGGACGTTAGACAAATTTCTAAAAGCCAGCTGCAAAAGCCGGTACAAGTGTAAAAGACCGCATATCTGAATATGTGCATATGTACAAGACCGCATATCTGAATAGGTGCATGTGTACAAGACCGCATATCTGAATAGGTGCATGTGTACAAGACCGCATATCTGAATAGGTGCATGTGTAAAAGCCGGCTGCTGGAGATGAAAACTGGATAAATAATCCATTTTTTACTTGCGATGTAAATTGCCGCATTTGTTCAGAAGTTTATTATTGGACATTAAGTTTAATTCATCGATTAGAGATCGTTCAGGAGGCAATGCTGACAAAGTTGCAAGCTGTACCAATGATGTTTCCTATGAAGTCTACACTAAGGTATGTTATTTGGTCAAGTGCATACTATAGCTTAATTCGAAGTCTATCACCGATGTAAACTTAATCTAATAAATTTTTTAAAAGCAGACTTTTATTATTTTAGTACGACGCAGTCAAGTGAATTACTCAATAAATTCTCGGAGTAAAACATAATACCAATTAGCATACCTCCAAGGAGTATGTGGAAAGTAATGATGCCAAAAAAGATAGTCTATGGTCCTAATGCTGCAAAAGAGTTTCAATATCCTGATAATTCTCTAGTTATAACTACAACTACTCCGGATATTTATGAAAAATGGCTAAATTATATGGGAATAAAAAACTATGAGATCTACGATAAGGTAACACCTGATCCTGCCATCGAAAAAATTGAAGAAATAAAGAAGCAATACGAAGGTAAAAAAATTTCTGCATATATAGGACTTGGAGGAGGAAGCTCAATGGACGTGTGTAAATATCTTGGAAAGTTAACTGGTATTCCTAAAATTTTAATTCCAACTACTTTCGGAACCGGTGCAGAAATGACCACTTACGCCGTAGTTAGTTTTAATCACAAGAAAAAATTGTTACAAGATGAGGCATTCTTAGCAGACGGTGCCGTGGTCGATCCATATTTCCTACCTGGAACACCACATAATATTATGAGAAATTCTGCATGTGACGCGTTAGCACAGGCCTCGGAAGGATATGATAGCAAATTGGCAAATCCATTTACAAAACTCTTTTGTAAAGAGGCATTTGAGATACTTGAGGATGCTATAATGAATGAAAAGCAAGATCTTCTTCCCTACGGTGCAATGCTTTCCGGTATAGGTTTTGGAAATTCATCAACTACATTGGGTCATGCGTTATCCTATGTATTTTCAAACGAAGGTGTTCCTCACGGATATTCTTTATCTTCCTGTACGACTGTGGCTCATAAATTTAACAAATCTATCTATTATGAAAGGTTTAAACAAGTTTGTGAGAAATTAAAATTTGAACCGTTAAAACTCAAACAGTCTCTAGATGAAGCAGCTGAAGTGATTATGCCGGATAGGGGACATCTGGATAATAACCCTATTGAAGTTACTAAACAAGATATAATAAATTGTCTGGATGAAATAATCAACAAGAATCCGTTGCAATGAAAGATAATGCTTAATCATCGGTTGCGTGCAAAGTCCCAGTCTCTTTAATTATTTGACTGATTTAAACCTTTTAAAATTATTTAGAATTTTGTATTATATTATGACAGAAAGTGGTCGATATGGATTCCAAGTATTTAGTTGGTTGGTTTACCCTCTAATTCATCAGGAATTCACCATTGATAAAAGCTACAACATATTATATTTCTAAATAATTATCCATACGGATAATAAGAAACCTTTAAATCCAGTTCAGCGAATCCTGATTCTTACATTGACTACGATCAGAAAGAGTATGTCGATAAATGCGCCTATCAGTGAAGTTTTTACCTATTTTGCAAGACCCGAACACATGGCAGATCAATTTCCAGAAAATATGGGATTAAACATATTACCATTAGAAGTCAAGAATGGCTTTGGAGTCGGAACAATATTCAGAATAAGTGGAGACTTTGATGGGAAGAGATTAGAATGGGATTGCGAAACTATCGAATACATTCCACATAGGAAAATCGTGGCCAAAATGATCGAAGGACCCTTTAAGAGTTGGACAATCACTGTTAATTTTGAGCCCTTGGAAGAAAAGAAAACCAATACAAGTATACAGGTCGATTATGATATGCCAATGGGTCCTCTTGGAGGATTTATAGACAAGATAAAGCTCAAAAAGATAGCCGAACGTGGAATCGAAAATGGCCTATATAGAGTAAAATCATTGCTTGAAGGCACAGGTTCAATTCCAGTTTATATAACTTTGGATGCTTATAGGGAAATCCTTAAAGAAAAAGAAAAGGCAAATCTTTCAGTATCAGAAACCATACTTAAAATAATTAAGGATTATCAGGTTCAGAAAGTAGCTCAATAGTACGGCCAATCATCGACGAAATCCTACTCTACGATATTTCCCGAAAATTCAAACTATTAGTTTTTAATCAAGTTTAATTTAAATACCACAAACTAAAAACAGAACTTTTGTGGGTTCGTAGCTCAGCCAGGTAGAGCGTCTGGCTCTTAACCAGTCACTTATTGGGTTAAAATGTCGTGGGTCCGAATCCCACCGAACCCGTAATGCTAGAATTCCATAACGATATTCTTATTAGAACCCGCTTTTATATTTATAGAATAGTGGAAAGTATCACTTATCTTAGAAAGATGGATTGTTACGATAAATTCATGTATCTTCACCCTGCCAAAAGTACAAAGGATACGGCTAAAAGACGTCTCCGAATGTTTTTAGATTTCGCAAATATAGACGGTTCGGATTTGAAAGAAAGTTGCAACAGGTTTGCAGAAATGGCGAAAAAAAATTCTACATGGTGTGAAGAACTTGTATATCGTTATCTTTCCTATCTAAAGGAACAATATGAAGAAGAAAAAAAGATTAGCGCAGGTACCATAAAAAATCGCAAAGTAGTCGTTAAAAATCTACTAGAAATTCTGAAAATAGCATTTGACTGGAAATTGGTGTCTAGGGGACTACCAAAACCGGAAAGGTATTCTAATGATACAATACCTACAGTCGCACAAATTAGGAAAATTTGTGAATATGG
>WNGA01001057.1_pt1 | contig 70727 bp, 65 predicted proteins | sample 5400061 | NCBI WGS metagenome assembly WNGA01 (sample SAMN13153366, study PRJNA577476) | soil metagenome | isolation source: 100 cm soil or saprolite under grassland replicate 2 | place: USA:California | collected 2016-06-15
GGCAACGGTCGGTTGGAACAGCCGGGTGGGCTGGAAGTCGGCGTACGTCGTCATGCCCGAACCCTAGCGCCCGGGCCGGACGGTTCGAGCCGGTTCAGCTCTGGGGGTAGGGGGGTAGCTGCTCGGTCGGCTGCGGCCGCGGCGGCGCCGACTTGACCTCCTCGACCGCGCTCGCGGCCACCGCCCGGGTGTCCGGGATGCTGGGCGCGCCGATGCCCGGCTCGGTGGTCGAGGTCGCCTCCGGCGGTACCGGGATGTCGGTGGACTTGTGTTCGAACCAGTCCTTGGTGTCGATCTTCTCCCCGGAGTCGGGCCTGGTCGGGGCGCCGGCCGCCGCGGACAGCCACGACGGCGGCGCCTCGCCGGAGCCGTTGCCGCCGCCGGCCAGGCTGGCCAGCCCCTCCAGCGCCTTGCCGAACTCGCTCGGCACGATCCACAGCTTGTTCGCCTCGCCCTGGGCGATCTGCGGCAGCGTCTGCAGGTACTGGTAGGCCAGCAGCTTCGGGTCCGGGTCGGCGTCGTGAATGGACTGGAACACCGTCTCGATCGCCTTCGCCTGGCCCTGCGCGGCGAGGTACCGTGCCGCCCGCTCGCCCTCGGCGCGCAGAATCCGGCTCTGCCGGTCCGCCTCGGCGGTCAGGATGGCGGCCGTCTTCTGCCCCTCCGCGGACAGGATCGCCGCCTGCTTCTGACCCTCCGCGCTCTTGATCGCGGACTCGCGCTGCCCCTCCGCCTGCAGGATCATCGCCCGCTTGTCGCGGTCGGCCCGCATCTGCTTCTCCATCGAGTCCTGGATGGACGGGGGCGGGTCGATCGCCTTGAGCTCCACCCGGTTCACCCGGATGCCCCACTTGCCGGTCGCCTCGTCCAGCACGCCGCGGAGCTGCGCGTTGATCTTGTCGCGGCTGGTCAGCGTCTCCTCGAGGTTCATCCCGCCGACCACGTTGCGCAGCGTGGTCACGGTGAGCTGCTCGACCGCCTGGATGTAGTCGGAGATCTCGTAGGTGGCGTCCCGCGGGCTGGTCACCTGGAAGAAGATCACGGTGTCGATGTTCACCGTCAGGTTGTCCTCGGTGATCACCGGCTGCGGCGGGAAGGACACCACCCGTTCGCGCAGGTCGATCTTGGACCGGACGCTGTCGAAGAACGGCACCACGAAGTTGAGGCCCGGGTTGAGCACGCTGTGGAACTTGCCCAGCCGCTCGATCACGTAGGACTGGGCCTGCTGGACCCGGACCAGGCTCCTGATCATTACCACCAGCACCAGCACGACCAGTACGCCGAGTGCGATGAGCACGCCCATTACGGCTCTCCCCAGACGAGGGCGGTTGCGCCCTTGATCTCCATGACATTCACGGTGCGGCCCACCTCAAGCACCTGTCCCGGGTCGTAGGGGCGGGCGGTCCACTCCTCGCCGTGCAGCTTGACCAGGCCGTGGTCGCGGTCCACGGTCTGCAGCACGACCGCGCTCCTCCCGACCAGCCCCTCGATGCCCATCTTGGTGTCCGGCCCGCTCTCCAGGTGCCGCCGGGCGACCGGCCGGACCACGAACAGGAGCCCGACCGCGCTGACCGCGAACAGAGCGAACTGCAGGCCCAGCGGCGCACCCAGCCCGGCACCCAGGGCGGCCACCCCGGCGGCGCCGGCGCACATGATCAGCACGAGGTCGAGGGACAGCACCTCGGCGATCGCGAGCACACCCGCCACGATCAGCCAGATCAACCAGGCAGGCACACGATCATCCTGCCAGACGGAAGCGTGTCGGCTGCATCCGCTTCACCTGAACGAGACCGGTCCGCGGGCCGAACCGCCCGCTGGGCCGGCCCGGCAACTCCCTGCCGCTCCATCGGTCCCCCTCACTTCCCGCCGCGCACCGCGGACCGGAGCATGAACTGCGCGAGCACCGCGGAGGCGAGCCCCACCAGGCCGAGGATCAGCCGCGGGTACCAGTCGTCCAGCGCGGTCGGGTACGCCTTTCCGTCGAACACGCGGGCCGCCACCCGGTGTCCCGGCTGCCCCTGGCCGTCCAGCTTGCCGCTGCCACCGGGCCACTGCGCGAAGCACGTACGGTCCAGGCCGCTGCCCTCGCACCGGGTGACGGTGACCGTCGCCTTGTCCCCCTGCACCATCGCGCGCGCCGGGTAGACCAGGTAGTTCAGCCAGATCGCGATGGTGAGCACCGCGAGCACGAGGCCGATCAGCCCGAAGACGAGCCGCCCGACGCCGCCGATGCCGCGCTTAGCCACCGTGCCCCGCGGCAGGGTCGGTGACGAAGTCGATCAGCTCCTCGACCGCGCGCAGCAGCGGCACCTCGAGGTCGGCGTAGCTGTGCACCCCGCGCTGCACGCGGCGCCACATCTCCGCTGTGTCGTACACCCCCAGAGCCTGACAGACGCCGTCCTTCCACGGCAGGCCCCGCGGAACCGCCGGCCACCGCGGGATGCCCACCGCGGCCGGCTTGACCGCCTGCCAGATGTCCACGTACGGGTGCCCGGTGACCAGCACGTGCGGGTGCGCGACGCCGGCCACGATCCGCGACTCCTTGCTGCCGGCGACCAGGTGGTCGACCAGCACGCCCAGCCGCCGACCGGGACCCGGACCGAACTCCCGCACGATCGCCGGCAGGTCGTCGATCCCGTCCAGCGGCTCCACCACGACGCCCTCGACCCGCAGGTCGTCGCCCCAGACCCGTTCCACCAGGGTCGCGTCGTGCACACCCTCGACGTAGATGCGGCTGGCCCGGGCCACCCGCGCCGGCGCGTCCGGCACCGCGACCGAGCCGGAGGGGGTACGGCGCCTGGTCGGTGCCGCCGGGCCCGCCGGGGCCGACGGGCGGACCAGTGTGACCGGTTGGCCGTCCAGCCAGAACCCGCCGGGCCGCAGCCGGAAGACCCGGCGCCGCCCGTGCCGGTCCTCCAGCGTGACCGCGTCCCTGGCCAGGTCCACCACCGCGCCGCAGAAGCCGGAACCGGGCTCTTCGACCACCAGGTCCGGTTCCGCGGCCACCTCCGGCACCGCGGCACGCCGCCCCCGTTCGCCGGACAGGACGTCGCCGTACTCCTCCTTCACGGCTCGACTCCTACTCGTTCCTGGCTGCGACGCCCACTCGCGGGTCGTCTTCGCGGCTCCGCACGACCGCCCACGCTATCCGGCCCGCGCCGCGCCCCCACGTAGGCTCGGCGGTATGTCCTGGTTGCGTTCCGGCCTGCTCGCCGCCTGGGGGTCCGCGTTCCTGGACGGGCGGGCCGGGTACGACGAGGCGCTGGCCAGGGTCACCCGCGACGACCTGCCGCACCGGACGGCCGGCGTGCCCGGGACCGAGAACGACGTGCCGCTCGGCTGGGCGCTCACCGCATGGCGGGACCGGGGGGCGACCGCGCTGCGGCTGGTGCTGCCGGCGCCCGGCGACCCGCGCGGGCTGCCCGGCCCGAGCCCGTTCTCCACCGCGACGATGGCCGCCGGCGAGGGCGTGCACGGCGGCGGGCTGGGCCTGGTGCCCGAGGTGACACGGCACGGCTCGGAGCTGGGCAGCGGGGCGTACGGCGTGTGCTGGCGGGCGTACCCGGACCTGGCCGAGCCGCCGGCCGACCCGCTCGCCGTCGCCGAGGCGGAGCACGACCTGACCGGTGCGCTGCGCGAGGCGGCCAGCACGCTGGCCGCAATGGACGCGGCGTCCTGGCGACCCGAGGTGGCCGGCGAGCTGGCCCGGCTGCGGCGGGTCGGCGCGCCCGCACTGCCGCCCGGGTACCCGCCCCGGGCGGTACGGCTGCTGGCCCAGGCCGACCGGTTGGCGGCCGTCCTCGAACTGGCCGCCGCGGACGCCCCCGGCGGCGCCCTCACCGCCGGCGCCGCCAGCGCCCGCGCGGACGCCCTCCGTCCACTGCGGACAGCCGTCCGACGCGCCCGGCTCGCCGCCTACAACGCCTGACCCGCACAGCGGCGGGCCACAGGCCCGGCTCACGATGTTGGACGCTGACCGTCGACGAGCCAGGGACCGTAAGCCCCGGGGACGGCGTGCCCACGCCGCCACACCGACACCCCACAAATACCCGCTATCCGCTCTGCCCGTTTCCCCGACCGCGGAAACGGCAGTAGAGCCTGAAGGTGTCCCGGCGCCGCAGCGGAATCGACATCCGCGGGCCGGCCCGCAGCCGCTGGCGGCACCTCGACTCTTCCGGCAGGTGGGCGCCGACCCCGTGCTCACCGTCTTCGAGGTCGCCGGTAGCCATCCTTCGCCGGTCGAACGCGCTTGAGCTGAGACAGGCGGGGCACCGGGCCGGTGTCGATGCGGCGAGCGCTCCGACAGGCCCGCTACCGCCGCCATGTTGCAACTCGCACCTGACCACGCCGTCGCCGATCGGGCGGCAGGCGGGTGAGTGGGCGTGCGGTGAACGGGCGAACGGGCCGCGCCGAGCGGGCTCAACGTCGAGGGTTCAGCAGTCTCGACACCGGTTGGTCCGCAGGAGTAGGTATGACAGGAATAGGTACGATTTAGGTCGATCGTTCCGGGACCCTCGATCGTCAGGACAGTCGAACCCCCACCGGGGAGGTAACGATGTCGGGCAGAGTCGAGATTGTCAAACGTCTACTGGACGCCTACAACGACCGTGACTGGGACACGATCCGCGCCGCCTGCGCGGAGGACATGACGTTCTACGACAACGCGCTCCACATCGGCGGCACCAGTCGGGACGAGTTCATCCAGGCCGGCCAGAGGATGCTGGAGGAGGCACCCGACGACCGGGTCTTCGACACCAGCTTCATCGACGCGGGACAACGAGCGCGTCGTGATCAGCACCGCCACGTATCAGGCCACCCACACCGGCCCGCCAATCCTACCCGGACTGGAGGTCAGCGGTCGGCAGGAGGCGACCCGGGCATGCGAGATCTGGCGCTTCGACGAGCAGGACCGGCTGATCGGTAACGAGATGTTCACCGACCTGCTCGGCGTGGCGATCGAGCTGGGCGACGTCACCCTTCCGGAGGCCACGGTCCAGGCGCTGAACCTGCAGGTGCCGCCCAGGGTGCCCATGAAGTACGGCTCCTGAGGCGCCTATTCCGAGCGGTGGGTTGACCTGGGTGGGCGCGGGTTGGGCGACGCGCCGCGGCCGGACAGGGTTCACCCTGGGCGTGGACGAGAGCCCATCCATCGTGCTACGCCCGGACACCGCCGGTGTACCTGCTGCTAACACATCCGCGGCAGGCAAAGCGACTACGGGCGGATCCACAGGCTGTGCCCGAGGCGATCGAAGAATTCAGGCCGGGCGGCGGGCGCCGGCGGGGCAGCAGCCGGCGGGGCAGACGTCGTGGCTGGGTCCGTCCGGGCCGAGGGCGAGGCGAGGCGAGGCGGCGACCTGGCGCTCGGCGACCAGCTCCCGGACCATCGCCACGAAACGCCGGTGCACCCCGACGGTGGCCGCGCGGGCGTACGGCAGCCGGAGCTTCTCGGCCGTCTCGCGGGCCTCGTGGTCCAGGTCCCAGATCACCTCGACGTGGTCGGAGACGAACCCGACCGGGGACACCACCACGCCCGGAACCCCCTGCTGCGCAAGCCGTTCCAGATGATCGTTGATGTCCGGCCCGAGCCAGGGCACCTGCGGCGGTCCGGACCGGGACTGCCACACCACGTCGTACGGCCGGCCCCCGGCCGGGCTGGGCATGCCCGGCGAGGCACCGACTGCCTCGGTCACCAGCCGGGCCGCCTCGCCGACCTGCCCGGCATACCAGCCGTCGCGCCGCGGACCGGAGGAGTCGTTCATCGAGGTGGGGATGCTGTGCGCGGTGTACACCAGCCGGGCGCCGGCCCGGACCGGTTCCGGCAGTTCGGCCAGCGCGGCCCGGACCGCGTCCGCGTTCGGCTCGATGAAGCCCGGGTGGTTGTAGAAGTGCCGGATCTTGTGGATCTCCGGGGCGTCCGGGCCGGCGGCCTCCCGGGCCCGGGCGATGTCCTCCAGGTACTGCCGGCAGCCCGAGTACGACGTGTACGCGCTGGTCACGAACGCCAGCGCGCGGCGCACCCCGGCCGCGGTCATCTCGGCCACGGTGTCGGTGAGGTACGGCGCCCAGTTGCGGTTGCCCCAGTACACCGGCAGGTCGATCTGCTCGCGCAGTGCGGCCAGCAGCGCGCGGTTCTGCGCGTTGATCGGCGAGACGCCGCCGAAGTGCTGGTAGTGCTCGGCCACCGCGAGCAGCCGCTCCCGGGGCACACCGCGGCCGCGGACCACGTTCTCCAGGAACGGGAGCACGTCGTCGGGTCCCTCCGGGCCGCCGAACGACACCAGCACCAGCGCGTCGTACCGGGACATCTCGTCCGTGGGCACCTACACACCCATCGCGTGGAACCCGCCGTCCACGTGCACGATCTCGGCCGTCGTGGCCGGGAACCAGTCCGACATCAGCGCCACGCAGGCACGGGCGGCCGGCTCGGTGTCGCCGATGTCCCAGCCCAGCGGCGCCCGAACCTCCCAGGCGTCCTCGAACTGGGCGAAGCCCGGGATGCTCCTGGCGGCCATGGTGCGCAGCGGGCCGGCCGCCACCAGGTTCACCCGGATCTTCCGGGGCCCGAGCTCGCGGGCAAGGTAGCGCGCGGTGGACTCCAGCGCGGCCTTGGACACGCCCATCCAGTCGTAGGCCGGCCAGGCCACCTGGGCGTCGAAGTCCAGCCCGACCATGCTGCCGCCGACGCCCATCATCGGCAGGCAGGCCACCGCGAGGGACTTCAGCGAGTACGCGGAGACCTGCAGGGCGGTGGCCACGTCCGGCCACGGCGCGTCCAGGAACCCGCCGCCCAGGCAGGACTGCGGTGCGAACCCGATCGAGTGCAGCACCCCGTCCAGGCCGTCGATGCCGGCCTCGGCCCGCACCCGGTCGGCCAGCGTGTCGAGGTGCTCCTCGTTGGTCACGTCCAGCTCGACCAGCGGCGGCGGCTTGGGCAGCCGGTTCGCCACCCGCTCCACCAGCGACATCCGGCCGAACCCGGTCAGCACCACCTCGGCGCCCTGCTCCTGCGCTACCCGCGCGGCGGCGAACCCGATCGACGCGTCTGTGATGACTCCGGTGATCAGCAGCCGCTTGCCCTCGACTATCCCCACGTGGCGTTCTCCCTCGCTCGGGCCCGGTGGCCGGGCTCGGTTAGGGGCGTGTCCCGTAGATCTTCACCGCCCGCATCCACAAGATCTACATGACACACCCTAGTGGCCCATGCCCAGGCCGCCGTCCACCGGGACGACGGCCCCGGTGACGTACGCGGCGGCGTCGCTGGCCAGGAAGGTGACCACACAAGCGATCTCCTCCGGCGTAGCCATCCGGCCGAGCGGGATCTGCCCGAGGATCTCGGCCTGCCGCTCCGCGCTCAACTCGGCGGTCATGTCGGTCGATACGAAGCCCGGCGCCACCACGTTCGCGGTGATGCTCCGGGTGCCCAGCTCGCGGGCGATCGACCGGGCCAGCCCGACCAGGCCGGCCTTGCTCGCCGCGTAGTTCACCTGGCCGGCGGATCCGGCCAGCCCCACCACCGAGGAGATGAAGATCATCCGACCGGTGCGGGCCCGCAGCATCTTGGCTGCCGCCCGCTTGGCCACCCGGTACGCGCCGGCCAGGTTGGTGTCCAGCACCCGGGTGAACTGCTCCTCGCTCATCCGCAGCAGCAGCGTGTCGTCGGTGATGCCGGCGTTGGACACCAGCACCTCCACCGGGCCCTGCTGCGCCTCCACGGCGGTGAACGCCTCGTCCACGGCGGCCGCGTCCGTCACGTCGCACGCCACCCCGAACAGGCCGTCCGGCGCTCCGCTGCCGCGGTGGGTGACGGCCACCTTGTCGCCCTGGGCCGCGAACGCCCGGGCGATGGCCAGCCCGATGCCGCGGTTACCGCCCGTCACGAGGACCGATCGACTCATACCCTGCAGACTATCGGTGACCGCAGATGCTCCCGCCCCCGCAGCCAACCAGTGATGCCGGATGCTCCGGAGCCCGCAGCCAACCGGTGACCGCGGATGCTCTGGACCCGGCCCCGCGGCGGGTACGGCGAAGCCGACCCGCGTACCTATCAGATCAGCCGGTTGGACCAGAACATCGCCAGCCCCAGCCCGACGAAGCAGGTCAGCAGCGCCGCGCCGACGAACCAGCGGGTGATCTCCTGCCGCTCCTTGGTGTAGCCGATCTGGCTGCCCAGGTCGCGGTACACGTCCCGCAGCTCGTCGGCGCTGGCCGCCGCGTGGTAGATCCCGCCGGTCTCCTGGGCGATCCGGCTCAGCGTCATCCGGTCCGCGGGCACCGGCACCAGGTCACCGCCGATGTCCACGGTGCCGTCCTCGGTGCCGAACGCGATGGTGGACACCGGCACCTTGGCGGCCCGGGCGGCGCCGGTCGCGGAGTTGACCGCCCGGCCCTGCTTGCTGTCGCCGTCCGACATCAGCACCACCGTGGCCGGGGCACCCTCCTTGCCGGCGTCCTGGGCCTGGGTCGCGGCCGAGTGGATCGCGTCCAGGCAGGAGTAGATCGCCTCCCCGATCGCGGTCGACTCGCGGAGCTGGATGGTGTCGATCGCCCGGGTCACCGCCTCCCGGTCGATCGTCGGGCTGACCTGGACGGTCGCGGTGCCGGCGAACGTCACCAGGCCCAGGTTGATCCGCGGCGGCAGCAGCCGGACGAACTCCTTGGCCGCCTGCTTGGCCGCCTCGATCCGGCTCGGCGACACGTCGGTGGCCTGCATCGACAGCGAGACGTCGATGGCCATCACGACGGTGGCCCGGTCCCGGGGCACCTTCACCGACGTGGTGGGCTTCGCCATGCCCAGCGTCAGCGTCGCCAGCGCCAGCAGCAGCACCGCGAATGCCAGGTGCCGGCGCCAGCCCGGCCGGCGCGGCACCAGGCTGCCGAGCAGCGCGGTGTTGGTGAACCGGACCGCGTACCTCGTCCGGCGGAGCTGCATCGCCGTGTACGCCGCGGCCAGGCCGGCGACCCCGAGCAGCAGCCACAGCCACGCCGGCGCGAGGAAGAAGGTCACCGCAACGCCCCCCCGCTGACGCCCCGACGCCGGGCGGCGACGAACCGGACGATGTCGATCAGCCAGTCCCGGTCGGTGGACAGCCGCAGGTGGGCCGCGCCGGCCCGGCGCAGCGACGCCGCGATCGCCGCGCGCTGGGTGGCCGCCGCCGCGGCGTACCGCGCCCGCAGGTCGCGGTCGGAGCTCTGCACCTCGACCTGCTGGCCCGTCTCCGGATCGACCACGGTCAGCAGGCCAACGGCGGGCAGTTCGAGCTCACGCGGGTCGAGCACCTCCACCGCGAGCACCTCGTGCCGTACCGCCAGCGCCCGGATCGGCCGCTCCCAGTCGTACCGGTCGCCGCCGGGCACCGGCTCGCCGAGGAAGTCGGAGATCACCGCCACCAGGCCGCGCCGCCGCGGCGGGCGGCGCAGCATCTCGATGGCCGCGGCCAGGTCGCCGCGGCGCCCGGACGCCGAGCGGGGCGTCCCGGCCACCCGGCGGAGCACGTGCCGGGCATGCGCTCGGCCGGGCAGGGCGGGCACCCGGACCACCTCCTCGCCGGTGGTGATCAGCACGCCGAAGCGGTTCCCGCCGTGCTGGGTCAGGTGCACCACCGCGGCCAGCGCGGCCACCGCGAGGTCGCGCTTCTCGCAGGCCGCGGTGCCGAAGTCCAGGCTCGGCGACAGGTCCACCACCGCCCAGGTCTCCAGCTCACGGTCGGCGATGGTCTCCCGCACGTGCGGCGTGGTGGTGCGCGCGGTGACCGACCAGTCCATCCGGCGCACGTCGTCACCCGGGTAGTACAGCCGCGCCTCGCCCGACTCGCTGCCCGGCCCCGGCAGCAGCCCGAGGTAGTTGCCCTGCAGCAGGCCGTCCAGCTTCATCCGGACGGTCAGCTCCAGGTCGGACAGCACCGCGTCCACCGCCCCATCGGCGCTCTCGTGCGGCAGCCTGGGCGGCGGGCCGGACCGCTGCCTCACGGGCGGCCCTGCTCCGCGGAGACGGCCGGCTGGGAGCCGCTGGCCGGCCCGGTCGTGGGCCCCGCAGCCGGCCCGAGCGTGGGCCCGGCGGTGGGCCCAGTGGTGGGCCCGGTGGTTGGCCCGGCTGTGGAACCGGTCGGCGGCGTTGCGTGCGCGGCCGATACCACCGGCACAACGGGCACCACCGGTACCGGTGGCCCGCCCGAGCGCTGCCGCGGGCTGACCTGCGGCAGCGGCACCGTCTGCAGCACCCGCCGCACCACGTGCTCGGCCGGCACCCCGTCGGCCAGCGCGTCGTAGGACAGCACCAGCCGGTGCCGCAGCACGTCCGGGGCGATGTCCAGCACGTCCTGCGGCAGCACGTAGTCGCGGCCGCGCATCAGCGACAGCGCCCGGGCCGCGGCGATCATGCCGAGGGACGCCCGCGGGCTGGCACCGTAGGCGACCCAGCCGGCCACGTCCGGCATGCCGTGCTCCTTCGGCGTCCGGGTGGACAGCACCAGCCGCACCACGTAGTCCACCAGCGCGTGGTGCACGAACACCCGGCTGGCCTGGTGCTGCAGCCGGAGCAGGTCGGTGGGGGTGAGCACCTGGTCGGCCACGGGCGGCTCGACGCCCATCCGGTAGACGATCTCGCGCTCCTCCTCCGCGGTGGGGTAGTCCACGATGATCTTCATCAGGAAACGGTCGCGCTGCGCCTCGGGCAGCGGGTACACGCCCTCGTGCTCGATCGGGTTCTGGGTGGCCAGCACCAGGAACGGCAGCGGCATCGGGTACGTGGTGCCGCCGATGGACACCTGCTGCTCGGCCATCACCTCCAGCAGCGCCGACTGCACCTTGGCCGGGGCCCGGTTGATCTCGTCGGCCAGCACGAAGTTGGCGAAGACCGGGCCCAGCTCGGTGTCGAACTTCTCCGACCCCGGCCGGTAGATCCGGGTGCCGACGATGTCGCTGGGCACCAGGTCCGGGGTGAACTGCAGCCGGGCGAACGTACCGCCGACCACCGTCGCCAGCGTCTCGACGGCCAGCGTCTTGGCCACTCCGGGCACGCCCTCGAGCAGGCAGTGGCCCCGGGACAGCAGCGCGACGAGCATGCGCTCGACCATCCGGTCCTGGCCGACGATCACCCGCTTGATCTCGAACATGGTGCGTTCGAGCAGGGTCGCGTCCTGCGCCGGCGTCTGGAGCGGAGTACCCGCCTGCGGGCTGTTCGTCACCCAGTGCCTCCTGCCGTCCCGGGCCCACCGTCGCCCGCTCGCCGGCCGTGCGAGACGCCGGTCCGGAACTACTCGTCCCAGCCAACCGTACGGTGCGTGAGCTTGGCGTGAGATTCCCGGTGGGCGTCCCCACCAGGCGGTGTGGGATTCCTTGTCCAATAGGAAAAATCGCGCCTGACAGTCGTTCGGGTGACATTGGTGGTGACGACTCGCGATCCTCCGAGAACGTGGTGTAACGTCTTTCTCACGTCGGGCAGCTCCCCCCGTGGCTGCCCGACGCTCAGGTCCTCGGGCCAGTGTGCTCGCAAGCTGTGCTTGCTCGCCGCTGGCCCTTCGCCATGTCTACCCGGGGGGCGACCCCCCGGACCCCCACGGTGCTAGTCGTCACCTTTGGCACCGGGGCCGGTTCAGGACGGCGGGGCAAGAGGGGGACGGCGGGACTCGTCTAGACGCGGGGCAAGAGGGACGGCGGGGCAGGAGGGGACGGCGGGACTCGTCAAGACGCGGGGCAAGAGGGACGGCGGGGCATGGGCAACCCGGGGCATGGCAGGGCGGGGCATGGCAGGGCGGGGCATGGCAGGGCGGGGCATGGCAGGACGGGGCAACGGCAACGCGGGGCATGGGAGCGCGGGGGTGGGGTTGGGACGGGGTGTTGGGGGAGGGTGGAGACTCGGGGGGTGGGTGGGACGGTGGAGTGCTCGGCCAAGGGGTGTCGGGAGGATGCTCGGTGGGTGCTGGTGTGGAACAACCCCAGGGTGCACACGCCCGAGCGGGAGAAGACCTGGGTGGCTTGTGAGGCGCACCGCGGGAGCCTGTCGGAGTTCTTGGGGGTGCGGGGGTTTCTGCGGCGGGTGGAGGTTCTGTAGGGGCTTCGGGGGGGTTGGTCAGGTGCCGGGGCGGGTGGCGCCGAAGTAGCCGTCGAACCACATCGGGGAGATCCGGACGACGTCGCCGCTCTGCGGGGCCTGCACGACCTGGCCGTCGCCGAGGTAGATGGCGACGTGGTGGATGCCCGAGGCGGTGCCGTCGTATGACCAGAAGACCAGGTCGCCGGGGCGCAGGTGGTTGGTTGAGGGGTGGTAGGCGCCCTGGTGGTACTGGTAACCGGAGTAGTGCGGCAGGTAGAGGCCGACCTGGGCCCAGGCCCAGAGGGCGAGGCCGGAGCAGTCGAAGCCGTAGACGGACCCGTCGTTCCAGCCGGCGTCGGGACCGTTCACGCCGTAGCTGGGGCCGTGGTAGGTGCCGCCGCCCCAGGCGTAGCGCGTACCCACCCAGCGCAGGGCGGCGCGGGCGACGTAGCGGCCCTTCGCCGCGGTCCAGGTGCCGCCGGCGCTGCCGGTCCAGGCGTGGACGCCGGCGCTGGCTGCGGCGGCCGCCCGGCGGAGGGCTGCCTGGCGGGCGCGCTCGCGGGCCGCGGCGGCGTCCTGGGCGCGCTTCCAGGCGTCGTACCGCTTGCGCTCGGCGACCAGGCCGTTGGCCCGGATGCGGGCCTGGGCGAGCTGCTTCTGCAGGGCGGCCTTCTGCGCGCGCAGCGCGGTGAGCTGGGTGCGGGCGTCGGAGACGCGCTGCATCGCGTCGAGCTTGGCCCGTTCGGCCCGCCTGGTGGCCTCGGTGCGGGCGATCACGGCGGCGCGGGCCGAGGAGTCCGCGTTGGCCTTGCCGACCTTGGCCCGGGTGACCTGGCCGAGCACGTCGAGCTGGTGGGCCGAGGTGTAGCGCAGGTACTCGGCCTGCTGCAGGAGCTGCGACGGGCCGTGCGCGGACAGCAGGGTGGAGTAGGAGTTCACCGCGGTGCCGGCCACGTAGCTGGCCCGGACGAACTCGCCGGCAAGGCGCTGCGTCCGCACCACGTCACGCTGGGCCGCGACGGCCGCCGCGGCGGTCTCCTTCTGCTTCGCGGTGGCGGCCACCAGGTCGGCCTGCGCCTTGTTGTACTGCTCCATCGCCAGCTCGGCCAGGTCCTGCAGGCGGCGGATCTCGGCGTCCTTGCTGGCCACCTGGGCGGAGAGCCGGCCGACCGCGGCGGCACGCTGGGTGACCTTCTGCCTGGCGTCGTTGATCTGCGCGTCGCTTGGCCGGCGCGGCTTGGCGTGCGCGGCGGGCACGTCCAGGAAAGGACCGCACAACGCGGCGACGAGGCCGACTAGGAGGGCCCTCGTGATGCGGCGTCGGAACACCCCACACCTCCCGGCGGGCGGCTGCCCGCTGACCACGCCCACCACCCCCGAACGGCGTACCGTCCGATGCCGCTCTGGCATCAGATGGGCGTGCACGCGCCGTAGTCAGACCAGCGCAGGAACACAGTGCCACCACCAACCACACTGGCGCCAGTGTTCACGGTAGAAAACTTCAGTCCCAGGATGGACTAAGGGCACTATTCGGGCATCATGCCGGCGAGGTTGGCCAGCCGGGGCAGCGCCTCGCCGATCGGCAGCCGGATCACCGCGTCCGCGGCCCGGTCGTACGGCGTTGGCTCGGCGTTGACGATGGCGACCCGCGCGCCCGCGGCCGCGGCGATCTTCGGCAGCCGGGACGCCGGCGCCACGGTGAGCGAGGTGCCGACCACCAGGAACACCCTGCACTGCGCCGCGGCCTGCTGCGCGGCGAGCAGCACGTCCTGATCGAGCGCCTCGCCGAAGAAGATCGTCCCGGACTTGAGCACCCCGCCGCAGGCCAGGCACGGTGGGTCCGCCTCGCCGGCCTCCACCCGGGCCAGCGCCTCCGCCATCGGCCGCCGGTCCCGGCAGGCGAGGCAGACCGTGTGCTGCATCGAGCCGTGTAACTCGATCACCGTCTCCGGCGCGTTGCCCGCCTTCTGGTGCAGCCGGTCGATGTTCTGGGTGACCACGGCGCGCAGCTTGCCGGCCCGTTCCAGTTCGGCCAGCGCACGGTGCCCCGCGTTCGGCTGGGCGGTCCACGCCTCGTGCGCGCGGCGGCGCTGCCAGGCCCGGCGGCGCACCTCCGGGTCCGAGGCGTACACCTGGATGTCCACCATCCGCTGCGCGCCCGGGTCCTTCGTCCAGATCCCGGACGGGCCGCGGAAGTCCGGTATGCCGGAGTCGGTGGAGATGCCCGCGCCGGTCAGCACGGTGACCGCGTCCGTCTCCCGGATCCAACCGGCTACCCGTTCGATCGCGTCCGACACCTTCCGACGCTACCCCGGTCCGCTCGAATGGCGGTGGTGCGGGAGGATGGCGTTGAGCCCTCGAAGGGAGAGATCGGTGTGACTAGCGCTGAAAGCAAGGACAGCTTCGGCGCCCGCGGGACGCTGCAGGTCGGCGACGCGTCCGTCGACATCTACCGGCTGGACGCGGTGGACGGTGTGGACCGCCTGCCGTACAGCCTGAAGATCCTGGCGGAGAACCTGCTGCGCACCGAGGACGGCGTGAACATCACCGCCGACGACGTCCGGGCACTGGCCGCGTGGGACCCGGCCGGCCAGCCGAGCCGGGAGATCCAGTTCACCCCGGCGCGGGTGGTGATGCAGGACTTCACCGGCGTGCCCGCGGTCGTCGACCTGGCCACCATGCGGGAGGCGGTGCGGGACCTCGGCGGCGACCCGAACCGGATCAACCCGCTGGCCCCGGCCGAGCTGGTGATCGACCACTCGGTGATCGCCGACGTGTTCGGCGGGCCCGAGGCGTTCAGCCGCAACGTGGAGCTGGAGTACCAGCGCAACCGGGAGCGGTACCAGTTCCTGCGCTGGGGGCAGACCGCGTTCGACGGGTTCAAGGTGGTGCCGCCCGGGACCGGGATCGTGCACCAGGTGAACATCGAGTACCTGGCCCGGGTGGTGTTCACCCGGGACGGGCCAACCGCCGCGGGCGGAGAATCGGTACTCGCCTACCCGGACACCCTGGTCGGCACCGACAGCCACACCACGATGGTGAACGGGCTGGGCGTGCTCGGCTGGGGCGTCGGCGGCATCGAGGCCGAGGCGGCGATGCTGGGCCAGCCGGTCAGCATGCTGATCCCCCGGGTGGTCGGCTTCAAGCTGGCCGGCGAGCTGCCCGAGGGCTCCACCGCGACCGACCTGGTGCTGACGATCACCGAGATGCTGCGCAAGCGCGGCGTGGTGGGCAAGTTCGTGGAGTTCTACGGCCCCGGCCTGGCCAACGTGCCGCTGGCCAACCGGGCCACCATCGGAAACATGAGCCCGGAGTACGGCTCCACCTGCGCGATCTTCCCGATCGACGCCGAGACGGTGCGGTACCTGACCTTCACCGGCCGGCCCGCGGAGCAGACCGCCCTGGTGGAGGCCTATGCCAAGGAGCAGGGCCTGTGGCACGAGCCGGACACCGAGCCGGTGTACTCCGAGACGCTCGAGCTCGACCTGTCCACGGTCGAGCCGTCGCTGGCCGGACCGAAGCGCCCGCAGGACCGGGTGCCGCTGCGGTCGGCGAAGTCCTGCTTCCGGTCCGCGCTGGCCGACTACGTGGACGACGGCAATGGCGGGGTCGAGTCGTCGGTCGATGAGGCGGTGGCCGAGTCCTTCCCCGCCTCCGACTCGCCGGCAACCACCAGCGGCGACGGGGACCGGGGCGCGCCGCACGTGCTCTCCGCGGCGGCGACCGCCGAGGGCCGGCCGTCGGATCCGGTCCAGGTCAGCGCAGAGGACGGCACCCGGTACGAGCTCGACCACGGCGCGGTGGTGATCGCGGCGATCACCTCGTGCACGAACACCTCAAACCCGTCGGTGATGATCGGCGCCGCGCTGCTGGCCAAGAAGGCGGTGGACAAGGGCCTGTCCCGCAAGCCCTGGGTGAAGACCACGCTGGCGCCCGGCTCCAAGGTGGTCATGGACTACTACGAGCGCGCCGGCCTCGTGCCGTACCTGGAGAAGCTCGGCTTCCACCTGGTCGGCTACGGCTGCACCACCTGCATCGGCAACTCCGGGCCGCTGCTGGAGGCGGTGAGCCAGGCGGTCAGCGACAACGACCTTTCGGTGGTCTCGGTGCTGTCCGGCAACCGCAACTTCGAGGGCCGGATCAACCCGGAGGTGAAGATGAACTACCTCGCGTCGCCGCCGCTGGTGGTGGCGTACGCGCTGGCCGGCACGATGGACCTGGACCTGACCAGCGAACCGCTGGGTACCGGCACCGACGGCAAGCCGGTGTACCTGGCTGACATCTGGCCGACCAGCGCCGAGGTCGAGGAGGTGGTGGACGCGGCGATCGCCAGCGAGATGTTCACCCGGGACTACTCCGACGTGTTCGCCGGCGACGAGCGGTGGCAGGGGCTGGCAACCCCGTCCGGTGACACCTTCGCCTGGGATCCGGACTCGACGTACGTGCGCAAGCCGCCGTACTTCGACGGGATGGAGCGCAAGCCGCAGCCGGTCGCCGACATCACCGGGGCGCGGGTGCTGGCCAAGCTGGGCGACTCGGTGACCACCGACCACATCTCACCGGCCGGCGCGATCAAGACCGACTCCCCGGCCGGGAGGTACCTCACCGACCATGGCGTGCTGCGCGCCGACTTCAACTCCTACGGTTCGCGGCGCGGCAACCACGAGGTGATGATCCGCGGCACGTTCGCCAACATCCGGCTGCGCAACCAGCTTGCCCCGGGCACCGAGGGTGGCTTCACCCGGAACTTCGCCGCCGGCGGCGAGGTGACCACGATCTACGATGCCGCGCAGGCGTACGCCGCGGCGGGGACACCGCTGGTGGTGCTGGCCGGCAAGGAGTACGGCTCGGGGTCCTCCCGCGACTGGGCCGCCAAGGGCACCATGCTGCTCGGCGTGCGGGCGGTGATCGCCGAGTCGTTCGAGCGGATCCACCGGTCCAACCTGATCGGCATGGGCGTGCTGCCGCTGGAGTTCCCGGACGGCAAGAGCGCGGACTCGTTCGGGCTCACCGGGCACGAGACGTTCACCATCACCGGCGTGACCGAGTTGAACGAGGGCAGCACGCCGCGGACGGTGCACGTGCGCGCGGACGAGATCGAGTTCGACGCGGTGGTGCGCATCGACACCCCCGGCGAGGCCGACTACTACCGGCACGGCGGGATCATGCAGTACGTGCTGCGCTCGCTGCTCGACTCCTAGCGGTTCGCGGTTCGCGGTTCGCGGCCGCAGCCCGCGACCACCACCCCCGCAGCGCTCCCGCCCTTCCCTGCCCCCGAAAGGCGACCCGATGGCCGCGCCGCTCCCGCTGGCCGCACTGCTCCCGCTGGTCACGCTGCTCGGGCTGGCCGTCGGCTCGTTCCTGAACGTCGTCGTGTACCGGGTGCCCCGGGGCGGGTCGCTGGTCCGGCCGGCGTCGCGCTGCCCCTCCTGCGGCCGGCCGATCCGTAACCGGCACAACGTCCCGGTGCTCGGCTGGCTGCTGCTGCGGGGCAGGTGCGCCGACTGCGACGCGCCGATCAGCCTCCGGTACCCGCTGGTCGAGTTGGCGACCGCAGTTGTGTTCGCCGCCCTGGCCGTGCGGCTGGAGCGGCTGCACCTGCTGAGCGCGCTGCCCGCGTACCTGTACTTCGCCGCCGTGGGGATCGCGCTGTCGCTGATCGACCTGGACTGCCGCCGGCTGCCGAAGTCGATCGTGCTCCCCTCGTACCCGGTGCTGGCGGCCCTGCTGGCCGCCTCGGCCGGCTGGCAGCACGACTGGTGGGCGCTGGCGCGCGCGGCCATCGGCGGCGCGGCCCTGTTCGCGTTCTACTACGCGGTGGCGCTCGCCTACCCGGCGGGCATGGGCTTCGGCGACGTCCGGCTCGCCGGGATCCTCGGCGCGGTGCTCGGCTACCTGTCCTGGTCCACCCTGGTGGCGGGCGCGTTCGGCGGCTTCCTGCTCGGCGCCGTGGTCGGCGTGGCGGTCCTGGCGGCCGGTCGTGGCGGGCGGAAGACCGCCCTGCCGTTCGGTCCGTTCATGATCGCCGGGGCGCTGCTGGCGGTGTTCGTGGGACCGCCGGCGGCCCACCTCTACACCCGACTGCTCACCCGGTCCTGACCGGCCGCCGGGACGGGGCGGACAAGGACACGGACTGTCAGGGCCATTGCCTAAGATCGGCCCGTCGGTTCGACCGGGAGGCGACATGGACCAGAGACCACGAACGAGCCTGTCGGGCGTCGTGCTCGACTCACCGGACGCACGGGAGCTGGCGGCCTTCTACCGCCGGCTTCTTGGCTGGACGGTGGGGCAGGACGAGCCCGACTGGGTGACACTCCGCCCGCCCGACGGCGGGGCAGGGTTGTCGTTCCAGACCGAGGGGGCCTACGTCCGGCCGACCTGGCCCGCCGGTCCCGGCGACCAGCAGATGATGGTGCACCTGGACATCGAGGTCGACGATCTCGACGTCGCGGGAGCTCACGCGGTCGCCGCGGGCGCGGTCCTCGCGGAGTATCAGCCCCAGGAGAAGGTACGGGTCTACCTCGACCCCGCCGGGCACCCGTTCTGTCTGTGGGTGGATGACTAGACGCGCCCGACAGGACGGGCCTTAGCCGGGGCTCGACCAGCTCAGTACGGCCACGTGTCGCTTACCCGGGTCCGGCGTGGCCGGATCGGCGTCCACGAACGCGACCTTGGCCCGCAGCCGCGGAGACCCGCTGGTGGAGCAGGTGCCCGCGCCGGCGCCGGGACAGACGTAGGCGGTCAGGTAGACGCTGATCACGAACCCCGGCGAGTCGTCCGGCACCTCGATGACCACGCCGCCGTAGGTGAAGCTGCCCGTCTCCTTGACCCACAGGGCGCGGGCGACCACCCCGAACCGGAACACCTGCTCCGCGGCGTTGTTCAGGGTGATGTCCAGGGCGGCGTTCGGCGCGTAGGTGGTGCCCTGCACGTACAACTGGTTGCCGGCGCTGTTCAGCGACGTCACCAGGGCGCACGCCGACCCGCCCGTCCCGGTGTACGGGCCGGCGGTCACGCAGCCGGTGCCGGCCCGGAACGCCGGCGGGACGTAGCTGAGATCGAGTTGGACCGCATCGACCTGCTCCACCCCGGCGTGCCGGAGCTTGGCCGTGTAGACCAGGCTGGCGCCGGTGAAGGTGCCGGCATACACCATGTTCGCGAGCGTGCCCGTCCCGCCACCGAACATGTCGACCAGGTCGGTGTGCGTCGCGTTGTCGGCGTAGTACGGCACGGTGACCTGCGGCAGCGCCGTCCCGCCCGTCGGGGTGAGGTCGACGGTCAGGCCGTCCTGGCTGACCGCGTCCACCCCCTTGGTGTTGCCGTGCACGACCCGCAGCCTGGCCGAGGTGAGCACCGAGCCGGCCGGGATGGCCGCCGGCGGGGCGTAGCCGCTCGCCGTGAGGGTCGCGGTCTGCGGGCTGGTCCCGTTCTTGTTCCAGGTGGCGAGGCTGCCGTCCGCGTCCTTGACGTTGCCGGGGTTCTGGAAGGTGGTCGAGCTCGCGGTGCCGGGCTTGAGCGCGCCGGCGCCGGTCAGGTTCGTGGTCGTCTCACTACCCGAGGTCAGCCCGTACACGGCCACCGGCGGCTTGTTCGCGCTGTAGGTGCCGCAGATCTCCGCCTGCCCGGACTTGACCGCGAACTGGCTGTCGGCGCCGAAGATGAACTGCACGCCGACCGCGGCGGCGTCGTTGATCGGGTTGTTGCAGGATCCGGGAATGGTGGCCGGCACCGCCGGGCTGGCGATGGCGACGCCGGCCGCGTTGACCGGCGTGCCGGCCACCAGGTACCCGTCGTCGACCGTCCACACGTTCCCGCCGCTGGAGTTGAGCAGCGGGTTGGCGTTGCTCCCGGCGTTGTGGAAGTCGAAGTAGTACGTGCCGGGGGTGAACCACCAGGTGCTGTGCCGGCACGCGCTGTTGCCGGCCATCATCGCCGACAACCCGTGGGCGTCGTCGTAGTAGCCGGGCTGGAAGGTCACCACGGAGTCGGCGGTGGTGCAGGCGGGCAGCGACCGGTGCACCGGCGCCGTCGAGATCGCCGGGGCGTAGCCGGGGTCGTCGCCGAGCGCGTTCGCGGTGTTGCCGTAGTTGCACGCGGCCGCCGGGGTGCTCTGGATCGTCCCGGTGCAGGCGCCGCGCGCGTACACCCGGGTGTTGGTGCTGAGCGTCCCGTTCACCACGTTGATGTTCGAGTTGGAGAAGATGATCCCGTGCACCTTGAACGTCGACCCGGTGGGCTGCTGGATGTTCACCCCGTCCTCGCCGGCGATCCGGCCCACGGTCAGGATCGCGCTCCCCGGCCGGTTGCACTGGCTGAGCGAGGTGCACTGGATCAACACCCTCGCCGGGTCCGGGGCGCAGGTCACCGCGGCGGCGTCGGAGCCGTAGAAGTTCGGTAGCTGCAGGGTGTCCGAGGCGCCGAAGCACCGCTGCCCGGCGGCGTTGTTGTAGACGCTGTTGCGGAGGTTGTTGATGGCGGCCTGCAGAGCGCCGTCGGCGTTGTAGGCCCCGGCGGCCTGCTCGCGCAGGCTCACCGTCCCGCGCAGGCTGGTGTCGGAGAACGACAGCAGCGCGGACAGGCCGATCGCCAGCACCGTGACCACCACGAGGACCAGGACCAGGGCCGCCCCGCGGTCGTCGGTCCGGTCGAGCCGCCGCGTCATGTCTGCCTCCGTTGGCCGTTCAGCGTGATGTGGTATGCGCCCACCGAGGGCCGGGTGACGGAGAACGACAGCGTGACCTGCTGCGGTGCGGGCGTGCCGGCGCAGGTGCTCGAACAGGTCGCCGACACCGTGGCCGGGTCCACGTAGTGGGCCACCACCAGGTCGGATACCGGCGTCGTCGAGCCGACGCACTTCATCCGGTGCAGTTCGCTCACCGTGCCGGCCGGCTGGAGGTAGTACGCCACGACGTCCCGCCGCGCCACCGGCGCCGCGCCCGAGTTGTCCCAGTCGTCGGACAGCAGCCGGATGGTCGCGACCGGCGTGGCCGCCGTGCCGCAGGTGGATCCGCCCGCGTTGTAGGCGGCGTCCAGCTGGACCGACGGCAGGTACGGCAGGTTCCCGCTGCCGTCCGCGGTGGCGCTGTAGTCCCGCACGCCGGCCCCGGCGACGTCCCGCGCGAAGTAGGCCGTGCTGATCTGCGCGTCGTGCGACAGCGCCAGCCGGTCAGACGTCGAGTCGGTGTTCTTGATCACCCCGAGCACCACGTTGCCCAGCGGTAGCGCGATCACGCCGAGGATGACGATCGCCAGCAGCAGCTCGACCAGGGTGAAGCCGGCATCCCGCCGGTCACCGGGAACCGTCCTGTTCATGCACATAGCGGGTCCGAGAGTCGGCACGGCTTGCGCAGCACGACCGCGACCTGCTCGGTGGCCCGCCCGTCGGTGCTGGCCACCTGCACGGTGAGCCGCTGCAGCCCGCTGTCCGCGGCGCAGCCCGGCTGCCATCCGGCGCCGTTCCAGTACGCCACCGATCCGGCGACCACCGACTTGGCGTAGCCGGCCGGCACCGAGAACCCGGCCGGCGCGCTGTAGCTGGCCACCGTCGCGCACGGCACGTAGCCACCGCCGGCCACCGCGGTCTCGATCGCCTCGGCGTAGTCGCGGGCGTACGCCCCCGCGGTGGCCTGCTTGCGGTGGATGTCGGAGACCAGGATGCTCACGCCGAGGCCCGCGACGACGGCCACCACGGCGATGCCCATGATCGTCACCGCGACGAGCAGCTCGATCAGGGTCTCGCCCCGGTCGTCCAGGGTCTCGCCCCGGTCCCCGGAGGGTCGCTGGTCGGCGTTCATCAGACCTTGACCTGGTTGAAGATGCCGTACATCGCGGAGACCAGCGCGACGGCCACGAACCCGACGACCAGGCCCATCACGATGATCACGGCCGGCTCGAACAGCGAGGTCAGCTTCTTGATCTTGTAGTCCAGCTCGCCCTCGTAGTAGCGGGCGGTGACCTCCAGTTGGGTGTCCAGCGTGCCGGTCTCCTCACCGACCCGCATCATCTGCGCGGCGGTCGTCGGGAACAGCCCGGTACCCGCCAGCGGCTGGGCCAGGCCCTCCCCCTCGAGCATGGCCTCGCCGACCTGCGACAGCGACCGGATGAAGACCAGGTTCCGCAGCGACTCGGTGGCCACCCGCAGCGCCTCCGGCAGCGAGACACCGGCGCTGACCATCGAGGACAGGATCCGGCAGAACCGCTCGACCAGGGCGAACTGGATGGTGTCGCCGAGCACCGGGGTAGCCAGGAAGAGGCGGTCGCGGACGTACCGCCCCGGCTCGGTGCGCAGCCCGGCGAACACGGCCACGGCGGCCGTAACCAGCCCGGCGAGGACCGCCCACCACCACTGGGTGAAGAAGTCCGTCATCGCGAGCAGCATGCGGGTGGGCAGCGGCAGCGTGGCGTGCAGGCTGGCGAAGAACACCTTGAACCGGGGCAGCACGAAGGTGGCCAACACCACCACGGTGACCAGCGACATCCCAATGATCATCGCCGGGTAGATCATCGCGGCCTTGATCTTGCGCCGGGCCTCCAGGTCGCGCTCGAGGTACTTGGCGAGCTGGTCGAGCACGGTGTCGAGCTGGCCGGTCAGCTCGGCCGAGCGCAGGATCCCGCGGTAGTACTCGGGGAAGATCTTCGGGTGCCGGTCCAGGCAGTCCGACAGCTTCTCCCCGCGGCGCAGGCCGTCCTCGACCTCGGTCATCATGCGGCGCACCGAGGTGTTCCTCGCCTCCTCCCCCAGCGTGCGCACCGCATCGATGAGCGGCAGGCCGGCCCGGACGAACGCGCCGAGCTGGCGGGACAGGTGCATGACCTCTTCCCGCTTCACCCGCGGCGCGGACACCTCGGCGCGCAGGAACCCCTTCTTCTCGGTCACCCGGATTTCCCGCAGCTCGCGCTCGTACAGCGCCAGCTCGGCGGCCTCCCGGCTCGCAGCCTTGGCCACACCGGTGGCCCGCAGCCCGTCGGGGCCGACCGCCACGTAGGAGAACCTGGTCACTTCACACCCCCACCACGTAGATCGAGCGCAGTACCTCGGCAAGATTGGTGACGCCGGACTCGACCAACCGGACGGCCTCCTCCTGGAGGGTGCGCATGCCCTCGGAGCGGGCGAGCTTGCGGATCTCGGCGTGCGGGGCACGGTCCACGATCAGCTCGCGCAGCGCGTCCGTCACCGGCATCAGCTCGTAGACGCCGACCCGTTCGAGGTAGCCGGTCTGCGCGCAGAAGTTGCAGCCGGCGCCGCGGGTGAAGCCGTCGATCGCCGGCCGCCCGTCGATGAGCCGGAGGAAGGCCAGCTCCTCGGCGGGCGGCTCGTACGGCTCGCGGCAGTTCTCGCACACCCGGCGGACCAGCCGCTGGGACAGCACCCCGGTCACCGACGAGGCGACCAGGAAGTTCTCGATGCCCATGTCGAGCAGCCGGTGCAGCGCCGAGGCGGCGTCCGTGGCGTGCAGCGAGGACAGCACGAAGTGCCCGGTGAGCGCCGACTGGACCGCGATCCGGGCGGTCTCCACGTCGCGGACCTCGCCGACCAGGATGACGTCCGGGTCCTGCCGCAGGATCGACTTCAGGCCGCCGGCGAACGTGACGCCCGCCTGCTCGTTGATCTGGATCTGGTTGATCGACGGGAACGTGTACTCGACCGGGTCCTCGATCGTCATGATGTTGCGCTCCGGGCTGTTGATCTCGCCCAGCGACCCGTACAGCGTGGTCGTCTTGCCGCTGCCGGTCGGCCCGGCGCAGATCACCATGCCGTACGGCGAGCGCAGCAGCGCCGAGTACCGGGCGGCCATGTCCGGGGGCATGCCGAGCTCCTCCAGCCGGAACAGCGGCCGGCTCTTGTCGAGCAGCCGCAGCACGACCTTCTCGCCGCCGATCACCGCGGTCGTGGACACCCGGATGTCCACGGCGCGGCCCTCGATCTCGGTGCTGATCTGCCCGTCCTGCGCGCGGCGCCGCTCCACGATGTTCATGCCGGCGAGGATCTTGACCCGGCTGACCATCGCCGGGCCCATGGACCCGGGCAGGTCGAGCACGTCGTGCAGCGCGCCGTCGATGCGGTACCGCACCCGGACCCGCTCGTCCTGCGGTTCGATATGGATGTCGGAGGCCCGGTCCCGCAACCCCTGCGTGATCATGAGGTGCACGACCTGCACCACGGGGGCGTCGCCGCTGGCCGCGACGTTGTCCGCGCGGACGGCATCCCGGCGCAGCGAGTCGCGGACCTCGAAGGCCAGGATCTGGGAGTCGACACCGGACAGTGCCCGGTAGCTGTTGCCGATCGCGCGCAGGATGTCCGGCAGCGCGCCGACCTTGATCCGCAGCGGCCGTCCGATCAGGTCGTGCAGGTTGCGCAGCGTCGCCTCGGACGGGTCGGCCACCGCGACCACGACGGCGTCCGGCTCGATCGACAGCGGGAGGACGTTCAGCTCCCGGGCGATCGCCTCGGTGACCAGCGCGGTGGCGGCCGGCTCCGGCGTCACCTCGCGGAGGTCGACCACCTCCAGCGACCGCTGCCTGGCCACCACCCGCGCCAGGTCCCGCTCGTCCAGCATCCCCAGCTCGACGAGCAACTGGCCCAGCCGCTTGCCGGCGCCGGCCTGCGCGGAGTTGAGCGCCGCGACCACCTGCTCCCTGGTGGCCAGGTTCGCCTCGACCACCATCTCGCCCAGACGCCCGCCGCCCGACTGCACCGACAGGTCCGCCGGCCGGACCGGCTGGTCAGCCACCATGGTCCCCGCCTGGGGCGCCGTCGCCGCCACGGTCGGGCGCACCGGGGGCTCGGGCGACGGGGTCCGCCTGCGGTGCCTCATGCCGTCACGCCCGCCCGCAGTCGGGGACGCACCTCGATGTCCCTCGGGTACAGGCTGCGGGCCACCGCGTCCTCGTGGGTCACCAGACCGGCCTGCACCAGGGCCGACAGCGACTGCTCGAAGGTGACCATCCCCTCCCTGTGGCCGGTGACCAGCGAGTTGCGGAGCTGGTGGGTCTTGCCCTCCTTGATCAGGTTGCGGATCGCCGAGTTGGCGACCAGCACCTCGTACGCCGCCACCAGCCCGCCGCCGATCCGCGGGATCAGCCGCTGGTAGACGATGCCGGTGAGCGCGGCCGCGAGTTGCACCCGCACCTGGGCCTGCTGCTCGGCCGGGAAGACGTCGATGATCCGGCCCAGCGACTGCGCCGTGTCGTTGGTGTGCAGCGTGGCGAACACCAGGTGGCCGGTCTCCGCGATCGTCAGGGCGAACCGGATCGACTCCAGGTCGCGCATCTCGCCGACGAGCAGGACGTCGGGGTCCTCACGCAGCGCGGACCGCAGCGCGTCCGGGAACGACGCGGTGTCGCTGCCCACCTCTCGCTGGTTCACCGCGGAACGCTTGTGCACGTGCACGTACTCGATCGGGTCCTCCACTGTGATGATGTGGCAGGCCCGCTCGGTGTTGATCCGGTCGATCACCGCGGCCAGCGTGGTGGACTTGCCGGACCCGGTCGGTCCGGTGACCAGGACCAGGCCCTGGTGCTGGCGGGTGAAGTCGTCGAGCACCGGCGGCAGGCCGAGCTGGGCCATGGTGGGGACCTCCCGCGGGATCATCCGCAGTGCCACCGCCGTCTCGCCGCGCTGGGTGAAGGCGTTGCCCCGGACCCGGGCGTCATCCCGCCAACTGAAGGAGAAGTCGTACTCGTGGGTGGCCTGCCAGGTCGCCGCCTGCTCGGCGGTGAGCAGTTCGGCGAGCAGCCCGTCGGTGTCCTCCCGGGTGAGTACCGGATGCTCGGGTACGGCGTTCAGATCGCCGTGCAGCCGGATCTGCGGCGGCATCCCGGCGGTCAGCAGCAGGTCAGTGCCACCGGCGCTCCACAACACGCCGAGCAGCGCGTCGATACGGCCGCCGATCCTGTGACCGTGCATTGCATTTCCCTCCGATGACGATGCCCGACCGGGTCTGGTGATTGCTCTGCCCAGTGGGAGGGCCACCCCGAGGCGGCCCTCCCACGCTTTGGCGGCTCGGTCAGCAGCCGGCCGGAGGCCCGTCCACGGTGCCGGCCGCCACCGCCACCACGCCGGTACCGAGGGTGCTGATGGTGTAGTGGTCGGTCGCCGGCGCCTCGCGCAGCAGGCCGGCGGTCACGAGGGCGGCCACCGAACCCGCGTACGCGGCGTTCTTCGTGTTGTAGGCCTCCTGCGCGATCTCGACGTTCTTCCGGTCGGACTTGCAGGCAGCGAGGGTTCCGCGGTCGCTGATGCCGTTGACCGCGAAGACCACGATGCCGGCCAGAACGCCGAGGATGACGATGACGAGCAGGAGCTCGATGAGGGTGAAGCCGCTCTCGTTCTTGCGGGCCTCACGGATGCGCTGGAACATGGATTCTCATTCCCCGAGTTGGAGTGGCGGTCGATCTGACCGCCGGTTTTGTTGCTTTCCATCCGGGCACCGGGCGGTGCCGGAAACCTGACTGCTGTCGATGTGCCGCGTCCGGGGAGCGTCCGGCGGGTCGCGGCTGTTCATTCGTTGCCCGGCGGGTCCCGGCTGCTCATTCGTTGCGCCGGCGGGTCCCGGCTGTTTATTCCTTGCCCCGGCGGGTCGCGACCGGGCCACGGCGGGCCGCCTCGGATCCTCACGGCCACCTCCGTGGCCGGACCCCGGGCCGCCGGACGCGGCGCGGGGCGGCCGGCGACTGCGGTGCGGCCAGCCGCGCCACGGCGAACCGGCGGACGGCACGGCTAACCGGATGATCCGGTTGCGCGACGACCAACGGCACGCCCCGATTGATCGAGGCCGGCACGTCGCGGCTGGACGGCACGTATGCCGCGATCTGGCTCTTGACCACTCTCTCGATATCGGCCGCCACCAGGCCGACCTGAGAGTCGGAGCGGTTGAATACGATCGAGCGCGCCTGCGGGTCGTAGGAGAGCATGTCGAGCATGTCCAGGGTGAGGCGAAGGTTCTTCAACGCCGGCACCTCCGGCGTGGTGAGAAGCACGTGGTGGTGCGAGGCGTCCAGGGCCGCCAGGACATTCGCCGACAGCTGCCCGGGTGTGTCCACGACGGTGTGGTCGTAGAGCCCGGAGAGCACCGTGAGCAGCTCGCCGACCGCTGTGGCCGGCACCTTTTCGGCCTGACCCGGACGTACCGGCGCCAGGATGCAGTCCAGACCGGGACGGAACGGCGTGAGGAGCGACGGGACGGCGGCGGGCACCAGCGTTCCCTGCGCGGTCACGGCGTCGATCAGGCTCGGCCCCGGTTCCAGCCGCAGCGAGCTCGCCACGTCGCCGAACGCCAGGTCCAGATCGACAAGGCAGACGCTTTGGCCGGCGCCGCTGAGCGCGGCAGCCAGGTTCGTCGCCAGGGTGGTCTTGCCGCACCCGCCCTTCGCGGCGAACACCGTGATGACCCTCCCGGCGGGTGCCGGTGCGGCCGCCCGGAAACGCCGGCACGCCTGGGCCAGCGCGGCGCCGTCGGCCAACACGACATCTCTGACCCCGGTCCCGACAGCCAGGGCCACCACGGACAGGTCGAGCGAGCTGCGCAGCAGGATGACTGCGGCCGAGCCGGTGCGGGCCCGCAACTCGGTGGTGAACGCCAGCGCCTGGTCGAGCGGCACTCCGGCGCCGAGGACGACCAGGGTCTCCCGCGGGTCTGCGGCCAGCGCCTCGGCGGCGGCCGGCACGCTTGCCACCAGCCGGACACCGCCCTCGAGGGCGGCGGCCAGCACACTGCCAGCCGCCTCGTCGGGCTCGCAGAGAATGGTCACCGGTCATCACCCCCGTTTCTCCAGTCGCGCTGCTTTGCGGCTCTCCGCGTCCGGAATATCCGGGACGGTTCCTCGAATTGCGGTGCGGAGCCTTCAGGTGGCCTCCGCAATTGCCCTGCGAAAGAAGGATGCGGGACCGGAACGGGCTGACACAGCAGGCGAACGGTCGGACTACGCGCCCTGACCGGCCGACACCTGTCGGCCGTTCGACCGACACCGCGGCCCGGTCGGATTCCGCATTCCGCATTTCCGGGCAGCACCGGGGCGGCACCGGACGGCACCGGACGGCACCGGACGGCATTGCGCGCAAATGGGCGCAGTGCCGGGTGAAACCGCGGAAGGGATCGGGACCGGGTCAGCCGGCGTGCTGGGGCGCGGTCAAGCCGAGCCGCACCGCGGCCATCAGGGCCTGGGCGCGGTTGTTGGCCCCGAGCTTGTCATACAGCCTGGCCACGTAGGTCTTCGCGGTCGACAGGCTGAGGTAGAGCGTCTGCGCGATCGCCGGCACCGACAGGCCGTCCGTGCCGGATGGCGGCCAGGATCTCCGGTACCGGGGCCGTCTTCGGCACGAACGCCGAAACGCCGTTGTCCAGGGCGCGGAACAGCACGTCGTCCTCGTCCTGCGAGGTCAGCACCACGATGCCCAGCCCCGGGTAGCGGTCACGTAGCTCGCGCGCCAGGCCGAGGCCGTTCTGGTCCGGCAGCGACACGTCAACGGTCACCACGTCGGGGTTCCGCGCGGCGGCCAGCGCCAGCGCCTCGGCGGCCGACGCCGCCTCGCCGACGCTGTGCAGGTCGTCCTGCTCGTCGGCGATCCGGGCCAGCCCCCAGCGGATCAGCGGGTGACCGTCGACCACCAGCAGCCGTATCGCCATGCAACTTCCCCCTCGGGCCCATGGAACACCGCGTCCAGGATCATCGGCGGCGGCGCCCCTGAACTTCGGCGGCGTGCCCTACCGGTCACGCCGCCGTCGGCCGAGGCGGCTCACTCATAGTGACGGCTGCCGGCCGCCCGTGTGCCGGGTTTTCGCTCGAATGGCTGATTCTTAGTTACCCTGGGTAGGACAAGATGGGACCAATGACCGAGTATGCGGCCAGTTCCCGGGCCGCGCGTCCCACCAGGGCCGACCTGGACGAGGCCCGGGGTCGCGCCATCCCGGACGTGGTCGGGCCCGATTTGGCGGTGCTGTTCTGCGGGATCAACCCGAGCCTGTGGTCCGGCGCGACCGGCCACCACTTCGGCCGGCCCGGGAACCGGTTCTGGCCGGCGCTGCACGAATCCGGCTTCACCCCGCGGCTGCTCGACCCCGCCGAGCAGCACCTGCTCCCGTCCTACCGCGTCGGCATCACCAACCTGGTCAACCGCGCCACGGTGCGCGCCGACGAGCTGTCCGCGGACGAGCTGCGGGCCGGTGCCGAGCGGCTGGCCGGGCTGGTACGCCGGATCCGCCCGCGGTATGTCGCCGTGGTGGGCGTGACCGCGTACCGCACCGCCTTCGACCGTCCACACGCGGCCGTCGGCGCGCAGCCGGAGCCGGTGTCCGGCGCGGCGCTGTGGGTGCTGCCCAACCCGAGCGGCCTGAACGCGCACTACACGGTCGACAGGCTCGCCACGGAGTTCCGCCGGATGCACGACGCGGCGTTCGGCACCGCGGCTGGGTAGGTTCGGGCCATGGATCTGGGCGTGCGGGACCGGGTGTACGCGATCACCGGCGGCACCCGGGGCCTCGGCCGGGCCGCCGCGGAGATGCTCGCCGCGGAGGGCGCCCGGCTGGTGGTGTCGTCCCGGAACGCCGCAACGGTCCGGCAGGCGGCCGCGGACCTCGGCGGGCCGGGCCGCGCCGTCGGGGTGGCCGCCGACCTGGCCGACCCGGCGACGCCGCAGCGGCTCATCGACGCCGCCACCGCGGACTTCGGCCGGCTGGACGGCGCGCTGCTGTCCATCGGCGGGCCACCGACCGGCCAGGTGGCGACAACCGGCGACGACGCCTGGCGGACGGCGTTCGAGTCGGTGTTCCTGGGGCCGCTGCGCGCCGCCCGGCAGATCGCCGAGCGGCTGGACGGCGGCGGCGCGATCGCGTTCGTGCTCTCCACCTCGGTACGGCAGCCGATCCCCGGGCTGTCCACCTCCAACGGCCTGCGCCCGGGCCTGGCCATGGCCGCCAAGACACTCGCCGACGAGCTCGGCCCGCGCGGTATCCGGGTGGTGGGCCTGATGCCCGGGCGGATCGAGACCGACCGGGTGCGCGAGCTCGACGCCGCCGCCGACGACCCGGCCGCCGTCCGGGCGCGGCACGAGGCGTCGATCCCGCTGCGCCGCTACGGCCAGCCCGTCGAGTTCGGCCGGGTGGCGGCGTTCCTGCTCTCCCCCGCCGCCTCGTTCGTCTCCGGCGCGATGATCCCGGTGGACGGCGGCCTCCTGCGCGGCCTCTGATCTCATGCCGGGCGCCCACATCGGCGGCTTGCGGGCGAGCAGGTAGCCGCGTCGGGTCTGCACGTCCTGCGGGTACGGCGCCCGCTCGAGCCTTGCGTCCACCACCAGGCCCGCCGCAGTGCACGCCGAGGCCACCTCGTCCGGGTCCAGGAAGTGGAAGTCCAGGGCGACCGGCTCGTCCAGCATCCGGTCCGCATGCACCGTCTGCCCCGCACTCGCCCCCTCCCCCTCGATGTGGAACGCGGCCAGCACCAGGCCGCCCGGGCACAGCACCCGGGCGAACTCCCGCAGTGCGGCGGCCCGCTCCGTCGCGGTCAGGTGGATCAGCGCGTAGAACGCCACGATGCCGGCCCAAGCGTCCTGCGGGGCGTTCAGCCCGAGCATGGAGCCGACCCGGAAGTCGATCGCGGGGTGCCGCGCGGCCGCCTGCGCCACCATCCCGGGCGACAGGTCGACGCCGAGCACCGGCAGGCCGAGCCCGGCCAGGTGCGCGGCGACGTGGCCGGGGCCGCAGCCCAGGTCCGCCACCGGCCGTCCGGCGGGGACCTGCTCGGCGAACGCGGCCAGCAGCGCCCGGTCCAGCGGCCGGCCGCGCAGCTCGTCGGAGAACTGCTCGGCGTACCGTTCCGCGACCCGGTCGTAGCTGTCCCGGACCGCGCCGGCGTCGGTGCCCGGTGCGCTCACCCGGCCAGCGGCGCCGGCTGTACCGGAACCGCCTGCCGCTCGAACTGGGTCCGGTACAGGTCCGCGTACAGCCCGTCCGCGGCGAGCAGGTCGGCGTGCGTGCCGGACTCGACCACCCGCCCGTCGTCGATGACCAGGATCTGGTCGGCGGCCAGGATGGTGGACAGCCGGTGCGCGATCACCAGCGAGGTGCGCCCGACCAGCGCCGCGGACAGCGCCTGCTGCACCGCCACCTCGGACTCGGAGTCCAGGTGCGCGGTCGCCTCGTCCAGGATCACGATGCTGGGCTGCTTGAGCAGCAGCCGGGCGATGGCCAGCCGCTGCTTCTCCCCGCCGGACAGCCGGTAACCGCGGTCGCCCACCACCGTTTCCAGCCGGTCCGGCAGCGAGCGGACCAGGTCCTCGATCTGCGCCGCGGCCAGCGCCTGCCACAGCTCGTCCTCGGCGGCGTCCGGCCGCGCGTACAGCAGGTTGTCCCTGATCGTCTCGTGGAACAGGTGCGCGTCCTGGGTGACCACCCCGATGGTGCCGCGCAGCGAGTCCTGGGTGACACCCCGGACGTCCCGGCCGCCGACCAGCACCGCACCGGAGGAGACGTCGTACACCCGCGGCACCAGCATGCTGATCGTCGACTTGCCCGCCCCGGACGGGCCGACCAGCGCGACGAGCTGCCCCGGTTCGGCGGTGAAGCTCACGCCGTGCAGCACCTCCTGCGACGGCGCCGAGTCCAGCACCGCCACGTCCTCCAGCGACGCCAGTGACACCTCCTCCGCGGTCGGGTAGGCGAACCGCACGTCGCGGAACTCGATGGTGCGCGAGCCGCGCGGCAGTTCGGCCGCGCCCGGCCTGTCGTCGATCATCGGCGGCAGGTCCAGCACCTCGAACACCCGCTCGAAGCTGACCAGTGCGCTCATCACGTCCACCCGGACGTTGGACAGCGCGGTCAGCGGCCCGTACAGCCGGGACAACAGCAGCGACAGGGTGACCACGGTGCCCGCGTCCATCTGCCCGTGCACCGCGGACCAGCCGCCCAGCCCGTAGGTCAGTGCCTGCGCCAGCGCGGCCACCAGGGTCAGCGCCACGAAGAACGTCCGCCCGTACATCGCCGAGATGACGCCGATGTCGCGCACCCGGCCGGCCCGCTCGCCGAAGGACCGCTCCTCCTGCTCCGGCCGCCCGAACAGCTTCACCAGGATCGCGCCGGCCACGTTGAACCGCTCGGTCATCGTGGTGTTCATCGACGCGTTGAGCTGGTAGCTCTCCCGGGTGATGGCCTGCAGCCTGCGGCCGACGAACCGGGCCGGCAGCACGAACACCGGCACCAGCACCAGTGAAAGCACGGTGATCGGCCAGGACAGGGTGAGCATCACGCCGGCGGTCAGCACCAGGCTGATCACGTTCGAGACGACCCCGGAGAGGGTGGAGGTGAACGCCTGCTGGGCGCCCACCACGTCGTTGTTCAGCCGACTGATCAGGGCGCCGGTCTGGGTACGGGTGAAGAACGCGACCGGCATCCGCTGCACGTGGTTGAAGACCCGGGTGCGCAGGTCGAAGATGAGTCCCTCGCCGATGCGCGAGGAGTACCAGCGCTGCACCAGCGACAGCCCGCTGTCCACGACGGCCAGCACCGCGATGGCCAGCGCGATCTTGACGATCACGGCGCCGGACCCGTGGCCGCCGGCGATCTCGTTGATCACCCGCCCGGCCAGGATCGGGGTGGCCACCCCGATGAGCGCGTCCAGGACCACGGTCACCATGAAGATCGACAGCTCCCGGCGGTACGGTCCGGCGAACGCCAGCACCCGGCGCACGGTGCCGGGGGCGAGCTTCTTCGCGGTGACCGACGGGTCACGGCGGTACGAGCTCATCAGGCGCCAGTGCTCAGGTCCCATGTCCGGACCACCTCCCGCGCGTGTAACGCTGTAATCAGCCGGCTGCTTCCCGCTTTTTTCTGCCCGGCCCCCGCCGCCCGGCACTCACCCCGGCACGCACCGCCGGGGGCCACACACCGCCGGGACGGCACCGCCCAGCCTGCAGCCTCCCGCCGATCACCGGGCGAGCGGGGCCGGTTGATCTCCGCCGGCCCCGCCAACCCGGTGATCGCGGGTGGCAGGCCGAGGTCAGTCCTCCGGGACCCCGGTCAGGTCCCGGAGCCGGCGGAGCTGCGCTGACCGCTCCGCCGCCTCCTGCTCTGCCTGACTGCGCCCCGCCGCGGCCGCCAGCAGCGCCTTGGTCTCCACCGCGGCGTTGCGTGGCACGGCCAGCATCGCGGCGACCAGGTCGCCGGTCGCCACGTCGAGGTGGTCGCGGGGCACCACCAGGGTTGCCAGCCCGATCCGTTCCGCCTCGGCGGCACCGACCCGGCGGCCGGTCAGACAGATCTCCACGGCGCGGGAGTACCCCACCGCATCGACCAGCCGCTTGGTGCCGCCGAGGTCGGGCACGATGCCGAGGCTCGGCTCAGCCATGCAGAACTGCGCGTCGTCGGCCACAACCCGCAGGTCGCATGCCAGCGCGAGCTGGAAGCCGGCCCCGATGGCGTGGCCCTGCACGGCGGCGACCGAGACCAGGTCGGTACGCCCGAGCCAGCCGAACGCCTCCTGGTAGGAGCGGATCAGCTCCTCAGCGGCCTCGTCCGGCATCCGGGCGATCTCCGCCAGGCCCACCGAGCCGGGCAGCCCCTCCGGTGTGAACGCGGCCCGGTCCAGGCCGGCGGAGAATCCCCGACCCTCTCCGCGGAGGATCACGACCCGTACGGCGCCGGTCAACGAACGGCCGATCTCGCGGAGTGCGAGCCAGAGCTGCGGGGTCTGGGCGTTGAGTCGCTCCGGGCGGGACAGCGTGATGGTTGCGATCTCACCGGTGAGGTCGAGCCGCAGCCCGGCCGCGGCGCGCTCCTCGGACGCGGTCAGCTCTTCTTCCGTCGGGTTGCGCCACCGCGCCCGCGCAGGCTCGCGCCGGACTCGGTGAGGATGCGGTGCACGAAGCCGTACGAACGGCCGTGCGATTCGGCGAGGGCCCGGATGCTGGCCCCCTGGTCGTACTTCTTCTTCAGCTCCGTGGCGAGCTTGTCTCTTGCGGTGCCGGTGATGCGGGCACCCTTCTTGAGGTCTGCCACCTGACCCTCCCGAACGGAGATGGCGGTAGCCGGCACAATGCCGGCTCATAACATGATCACCCAGGAGCGGCGGGAGAGCTACCCCGCCGAGCGATAGCCGTAGTCTGACCGCCATGTCTTCAGGGGCGGTTTCGCTCGAACGGCGTAACGAGCGGGCCGACCTGATGCGCTGGGCGGTGCTGGTCGCGGTGGCGCTGGCGGCGAGCTGGCTGGCCGTCCGGCTGCACGCAAGGCTGGGGACCGCGGGAGCCCCGTTCGACGGCGAGTACCGGTTCGCGGTGAACCCGCGCTCGGCGCTGGCCCCGCTGCTGGCCGTCGGCGCGCTGGTCGCGGTGGCCCGCGGCTGGACGGACCGGCTGCCCTGGCGGGTGCTGCTGCTGGCCACCTACGCGGTGGCCGCCGGCTGGGCGCTGGCGCTGGCCGTGGTGGACGGCGCGGCCGGGCTGGCCAACCCGGTGACCAACCCCGAGGAGTACCTCGCCGACGTGCCACGGGTCGGCGACCATCCGGCGGCGTTCGTCCGCGGCTTCGTGGCCGACGCGGGCTCCCTGACGCCGGCCACCCGCAGCCATCCCCCGCTGCCGGTGCTGCTGCTGTGGCTGCTGGACCGCGCCGGGATCACCTCGCCGGTGGCGCTCGGGGTCACGCTCACCCTCCTCGGCGTGCTGACGGTGCCGCTGGTGCTGGTCGCGGTGCGGTCGCTGGCCGGCGAGCCGTCGGCCCGGCGGCTCGGCCCGTTGCTGGCGCTGGCGCCGTACGCGGTCTGGGTGGCGGTGAGTATGGACGCGGTGACCGCCGCGCTGGGTGCCGCGGTCGTGGCCGCCGGCGCGGTGGGCAGCGAGCACGGCCGGAGGTGGTGGGCCAACACCGCGTGGGCCGCGGCGGCCGGCCTGCTGCTCGGCACCGCGGCGCTGTTCTCCTACGCGGTGGCCTGGCTGGCGGTGACCGTGATGTGCATCTACTTCGTGCGCCGGCGGCCGCTGCTGAACGTCGTCAGCGCGGTGTGCACGCTGGTGCCGGTGCTCCTCGCGCAGGCGGCCGGCTTCGGCTGGACCGACGGGCTGGCCGCCGCCCGGCAGGACCTCATGGTGCGGCTCGGCCCGGCCCGGTCCGCCGTGCTGTGGGGCATGCTCGGGCTGGCCGCGCTGCTGATCGCCTGCGGGCCGGCGGTCGTCGCCAGCGCGCGGAAGGTCCGGATGACGCCGGGCTGGCCGTTCCTGGTCGGCGCGGTCGGCGGCATCGGGTTCGCGGTGCTGGCCGGCCTGACCCGCGGCGAGGCGGAGCGGAGCTGGCTGCCGTTCTTCCCGTGGCTGCTGGTCGCCGCCGTCGCGCCGGCCCGGCCGGGCGGCGAGCCGCCCCCGGCCCCGGTCTGGCTGGCGGCCGGCGGGGCGCTGACCGCGGTGGTGGTCGAGGCGGTGCTGGCCACCCCGTGGTGACTCCCGGCCCGCGCTGACTCCCCGGCCCGTCGTGACCCCCGGCCCGTCGTGAACCCGACCCGCCGTGAACCCGACCCGCCGTGAACCCGACCCGATGTGAACCCGACCCGATGTGACTCCGGGACCGAGGTGACTCCCGGCCCGTCGTGCCTGGGCGAATCTCGTTCGCGCGGCGTCGCGGCCTCGGCTAGGGTGCGGCCTCGCGAGCGAGAGGAGGTGGGAGTGATGCATGCCGTGTTGTCGTCGCGCTCCCTCTCCGCCGCGCCGGTGCGCTAGCGGGTTCCGGGGGCACAACCGTCCTGGAGGACGCGTGTCCGATCTGGTCATCCGCCCGCTCGAAGCCGGCGAGACCGCGTTGTTTCTGTCCTACCCGCACCCTGCGGTGCCGCTGGTCGGCGTCGCCGGAGCCGGGCGTTCCTACCCCGACTTCGTGGCCCGCAACGAGTACCGCCCGCACTGGACCTGGGTGGCGCTGCGCGACGGCGCGGTGGTCGCCCGGGCCTCGTGGTGGGCCGGCCCCGGCGACGCCCACCCGGCGGGGCTCGACTGGTTCGACCCCGGGGTCGGGCCGGACCGGCTCGAGGTCGGCGCCGCCCTGCTGAGCACCGCGCACGAGACCATACGCACCGACTCGGGCGAACTGCCGCCGTACCACCTGCTCCTGCCGCCCGCCTGGCGGGGTGTGCCCGCCGCCCGCACGGCCGGCGAGGACCGGATCGCCGCCGCCGGGCGGGCCGGGCTGCGGCCGTTCGTGGAGCGGCTGAGCTACCGGTGGACCGCCGACGCGTGCCCGCTGCCGGAGCGGTCGGCGCGCCTGGACTTCCGACCGGCGGGCGACGGCGCGGTACGGCAGGTGCTGCGCCGGATCCTCACCGGCACGCTCGACGCGTTCTCCCGCCGGGACGTGGAGCGGCACGGGCTGGACAGGGCCGCCGAGCTCCAACTCGAGGAGCTGCACTGGTTCCCGGCGCCGCGGGAGTGGTGGCGGCTCGGGTACGACCGGGCCGGCGAGGTCGTCGGGATCACGGTGCCGACGCGCAACCACGGCGGGCCGGTGATCGGGTACGTCGGGGTGGTGCCGGAACAGCGCGGGCGACGGTACGCCGACGACCTGCTGGCCGAGGCGACCCTGCGGCTGGCCGGCGAGCCGGAGCGGGCGATCGGCGCGGACACCGACCTGGGCAACGCGCCGATGGCGGCGTCGTTCGCCCGGGCCGGGTACCCGGTGGTGCGTACCCGGCTGGTGCTGACCGGCTGACCCGTACGCTCCGGCCGTACGCCGCCGGCCGCACACCACCGGTCCCGTACGCTGCCGACCCCGCACACCACCGGTCCCGTACACCACCGGTCCCGTACACCACCGACCCCGTACACCACCGGTCCCGTACGCCGCCGACCCGTACGCTGCGCGGCGTGGAGCGGATCAATCCGGCCGGGCTGCCCCGGCCGTCGGGGTTCTCGCACGCGGTGGTGGCCGAAGGGTCCCGGCTGGTGTTCCTGGCCGGCCAGACCGGGCTGGACGAGCACGGCAGGGTCGTCGGCGGTGGCCTGGTGGCGCAGTTCGAGCAGGCGCTGGGCAACCTGCTCGCCGCGTTGCGCGCCGCCGGCGGCCGGCCGGCGGACCTGGCCAGCCTGACGGTGTACGCCTGCGACCTGGCCGACTACCGGGACAAGGCGTCGGAGCTGGGCGGGGTGTGGCGGCGGCTGGTCGGTCCGGAGTACCCGGCGATGGCCGCGATCGGGATCAGCCGGCTGTGGGACGCCGAGGCGCTGGTCGAGGTGCAGGGTTACGCGGTGCTCGACGGCCGGTGACCCGGTGAGCCGGTGAGCTGCGGCATCCGCCGGGGGGCCGGCGGCGCGCACCCGACCACCGCGCTCCGGCCGGATCGTGCCGTGCCGCGCGGCGGGCGACGGCGCGTACCGGCCACGCCGCCATACGCTTGACCGCGTGCGGATCGCGGTGATCGGCGGCGGGCCCGGCGGGCTGTACTTCGCCGTGCTCGCCCAGCAACTCGGGCAGCGGCTGGGGCGGCCGCACGAGATCACCGTCTGGGAACGGAACGCGCCGGACGACACCTTCGGCTTCGGCGTGGTGTTCTCCGACGAGACCCTGGGTGGGATCGAGCACGCCGACCCGGCGGTGCACCGGGCCATGCAGGCGGAGTTCGCCCGGTGGGACGACATCGACGTGCACTACCGCGGCGAGCTGTGGACCAGCGGCGGGCACGGGTTCGCCGCGATGAGCCGGCGCCGGCTGCTGGAGATCCTGCAGGACCGGTGCCGGGAGCGCGGGGTCACCCTGCACTTCCGCACGCTGGCCCCGGACCCGGACGAGCTGGCCGCCGGGCACGACCTGGTGGTGGCCGCCGACGGGCTCAACTCCGCGGTCCGCGCCAAGTACGCCGACGCGTTCGGCCCGGACATCGAGACCCGGCGGTGCCGCTACATCTGGCTGGCCACGGACCGGGTTTTCGAGGCGTTCACGTTCGTCATCCGGGACACCCCGTACGGCGTGATGCAGATCCACGCCTACCCGTACGACGCGACCGGGAGCACGTTCATCGTGGAGATGCACGACTCGGTGTGGCGCGCCGCCGGGTTCGACCGGCATGCCGCCCGCGACTTCGCGCCGGGCGAGTCGGACACCGCGTCGATCGCGCTGCTGCGGGAGATCTTCGCGGACGTGCTCGGCGACCACGCGGTACACGCCAACAACTCCCGCTGGATCAGCTTCGCCACCGTGCGTAACGAGACCTGGCGGCACCGCAACGTGGTGCTGCTCGGCGACGCCGCGCACACCGCCCACTTCTCCATCGGGTCCGGCACCAAGCTGGCCATGGAGGACGCGCTCGCGCTGGCCGCCTGCCTGCACGAGCAGCCGCCGGGCGCCGCGGGCGCGGGGTCGGACGCCGTGCAGGCCGGCCTGGCGGCGTACGAGGCGGAGCGCCGGCCGGTCGTGCTGTCCACCCAGCGCGCCGCGCAGGCGAGCCTGGAGTGGTTCGAGAACCTCGGGCAGTACACCCACCAGGAGCCGGCGCAGTTCGCGTTCAACATCCTGACCCGCAGCCGCCGGATCACCCACGACAACCTGCGGCTGCGCGACCCGGAGTTCGTGGCCGCGGTGGACCGGTGGTTCGCCGGCACCACAGCCAACCTGTGGACGGGACACGCTGCCGAACGGCGCGCCGAGTCCACAAGTTCGGCGCCGCCGATGTTCCAGCCGTTCCGGCTGCGTGGCCTGGAGCTGGCCAACCGCGTCGTGGTTTCGCCGATGGACATGTACTCCTCGGTGGACGGCACGCCCGGGGACTTCCATCTTGTGCACCTGGGCGGCAAGGCGCTGGGCGGCGCGGCGCTGGTGATGACCGAGATGGTGTGCGTGTCGGCGCCGGGCCGGATCACCCCGGGGTGCGCCGGGCTGTACGCCGACGCGCACGAGGCCGGATGGCGGCGGATCGTGGACTTCGTCCATGCCAACAGCACCGCCGCGATCGGGGTGCAGCTCGGCCACTCCGGCCGCAAGGGCTCAACCCGGCTGATGTGGGAGGGCATGGACCAGCCGCTGCCGGCCGGCAACTGGGAGGTGTGCGGGCCGTCGCCGCTGCCGTACTCCCCAGCCTCGCAGGTGCCCCGGGAGCTGTCCGTGGCGGAGCTGGCCGAGATCCGCGGGCAGTTCGTGGCGGCGACACGCCGGGCGGTGCGCTGCGGCTTCGACCTGCTGGAGCTGCACTGCGCGCACGGGTACCTGCTGTCGTCGTTCCTGTCCCCGCTGACCAACCACCGCACCGACGGCTACGGCGGGTCACTGCCGAACCGGCTGCGCTACCCGCTGGAGGTGTTCGACGCGGTGCGCGCCGGGTGGCCGGACGAGCGGCCGATGAGCGTGCGCATCTCGGCCTGCGACTGGGCCGCCGGCGGGATCGGGGCCGACGACGCGGTTGCGATCGCGGCCGCGTTCGCCGCGCACGGTGCAGACGCGGTCGATGTGTCGACCGGGCAGGTGGTCTCGGACGAGCGGCCGGCGTTCGGGCGCAGCTACCAGACGCCGTTCGCGGACCGGATCCGCAACGAGGCGGGCATCGCCACCATCGCGGTCGGCGCGATCTCCTCCTACGACGACGTGAACTCGATCCTGCTCGCCGGCCGTGCCGATCTGGTGGCGATCGGCCGGGCGCACCTGTACGACCCGGCGTGGACGCTGCACGCGGCGGCCGAGCAGGGGTACACCGGCCCCGGGGTGAGCTGGCCGCTGCCGTACGCCGCGGGCAGCCGCCGCCCGCAGACCGGCCGCACCGACGGGCCGAAGCCCCGGCTGCAGCTCATCCGGGAGGGCGTACCGCAGACCCGGCACGCCCGCTGGCGCCCTGCGTTTCCCTAGACGCCTGGACCCACGCCTCGGCGCCCCGCTGTGTTTCCCTCAAGGCGGCCGGCGGCATGAACATCTCCTCCAACGTCAGGCTGCTGGCCTACGTCGGCGCAGGGATCAAGATCGTCCCCGACACCCATGCGCTCAGGCCGGCCTGCTGGCTGACAAGGGCCGTCAGTTGCGCCCGCTGCGCAGCCGAGTCCACCCGAGGGGTGGGGTGGGGTGGGGTGGGGGGTCAGTCCGCCCCAGATGTGGTGCTCGATAGGGTTGGCGGCCGTGGCCGCTACGTTCCCAGCGATGAAGGTCAAGGCCTTCCTGGCGGTCCTGGCGGCGGAGCCGCTCGCCTACCGCATCGTCCGGCAGACCGGTTCGCATCGCATCCTGGAGGCGCCCGGCCGACGCCAGCTCGTCGTGGCGTTCCACGGCCGCGAGGTTCCGAGCTACCTTGTCCGCCGCATACTGGTGGCAGACGCCGGTCTGACCGTCGAGGAGGCACTGGAGGTGATTCGCCGTGCGTGAGATCGAGCTGATCCTCCGGGAGGAGGCTGGTGCCTGGGGTGCGTGGTCGCCCTCTGTCCAAGGTTTCTACGTCACTGCCGACTCTGCGCATGAGTGCGTGAGCCGAGCCAAGAAGGTGACCGCCGCGGAACTCGGCGAGCCGGTCGATGTCTTCGGCAACCAGGAGCGGGTTGTCGACGGCTTGGTTATCCGCGTTGCCGGTCACCGCCCCGGTTTCGACCTACGAGTCGCCGTCGCGCAGCGCTTGGAGAACCTGATCCGTTACGACCGTGCTCAGATCGACGACGACGCTCTCACCCACAACAGACTCGGCGAGATCATCTATGTCTGCGCGCTGCCCGATGACACCGTCGGCTGGCTGGCGGCGCAGATGGATGAACGAGGCGACGGTTTGCAGGTCGCGACCTTGCTCGACCACGTAGGTCTGCCCGCGCCCCCGGACAAGGCGAATTTCATCTGGTCCGCAGGCATCCGTATCGGCGACGACATCGATGGACCGACCCTCCAAGAGTCGGGTATGTCCCTGAAGACAACCGTTGCCGACTACTTGCGGACCATGATCCCCACCCAGCCAGAGGCATCCACCGGGCCAGCGACCGAATTCATGGCCGCCCGGGCGGTCACTCTCGCCTAGAACGTCCGCCAGTAGGTCAGCGGACACGGGTCGTGGGGATCGGCTGGCGAGTGCGTTAGGCCAGCGCGATGAGGTCGGCCAGCTCCGGGGACCAGTAGTCCTCGACGCCGTCCGGCAGCAGCAGCACCTTCTCCGGGGACAGTGCCTGTACGGCTCCCTCGTCGTGGGTGACCAGCACGATGGCACCGCGGTAGGACCGCAGCGCGCCGAGCACCTGCTCCCGGGACGCCGGGTCGAGGTTGTTCGTCGGCTCGTCCAGCAGCAGGACGTTCGCCGCCGAGCAGACCAGGATGGCCATGGCCAGCCGGGTCTTCTCCCCGCCGGACAGGGTTCCGGCCGGCTGGCCGGCCGCCTCGCCGGAGAACAGGAACGCGCCCAGGATCTTGCGCAGCTCCCCGTCGGAGGACTCCGGCGCGGCCGAGCGCATGTTCTCCAGCACGGTCCGGTCCAGGTCCAGCGTCTCGTGCTCCTGCGCGTAGTAGCCGATCCGCAGCCCGTGCCCGGCGTTCACCACCCCGGTGTCGGGCGGATCCAGCCCGGCCAGGATGCGCAGCAGTGTGGTCTTGCCGGCGCCGTTCAGCCCCAGCACCACTACCCGGGCGCCCCGGTCGACGGCCAGCTCGACGTCGGTGAAGACCTCCAGCGAGCCGTACGACTTGGACAGCTCCGTCGCGGTCAGCGGCACCTTGCCGCACGGCGCCGGCTCCGGGAACCGCAGCCTGGCCACCTTGTCCCGGGTGCGCAGCTCGGCCATCCCGGCCACCAGCGCATCCGCCCGGCGGTCCATCTGGTGCGCGGCGCGGGCCTTGGTGGCCTTGGCCCGCATCTTGTCCGCCTGCGACCGCAGCGCGTCGATCTTCCGCTCGGCGTTGGCGCGCTCCCGCTTGCGCCGCCGCTCGTCGGCCTCCCGCGCCTCCAGGTACGCCTTCCAGCCCATGTTGTAGAAGTCGACCTCGGCGCGGTTGGCGTCCAGGTGCCAGATCCGGTTGCACACGTGCTCGATCAGCGACACGTCGTGGCTGATGACGATCAGGCCGCCGGAGTGGGTACGCAGGTAGTCGCGCAGCCAGGTGATCGAGTCGGCGTCCAGGTGGTTGGTCGGCTCGTCCAGCAGCAGCGTCTCGGCGTGCGAGAACAGGATGCGGGCCAGTTCCACCCGGCGCCGCTGCCCGCCGGACAGGGTGCGCAGGGTCTGGGCGAGCACCCGGTCGGGCAGCCCGAGGTTGGCGCAGATCCGGGCCGCCTCGCTCTCCGCGGCGTACCCACCGAGGCCTGAGAACCGCTCCTCGCACCGCCCGTACCGGCGGACCAGCCGGTCCCGCTCGGCGTCGTCGGCGCATTCGGCCAGCTCCACCTGGAGCTTGGCCATCTGGTGCAGCAGCTCGTCCAGCCCGCGGGCGGACAGCACCCGGTCCCGGGCGGTCACGTCCAGGTCGCCGGTACGCGGGTCCTGCGACAGGTACCCGACCGGCCCCCGGCGGTCCACGGTGCCGGCGTACGGCAGGGCCTCGCCGGCCAGCACCGTGACGGTGGTGGTCTTGCCGGCGCCGTTGCGGCCGACCAGGCCGATCCGGTCGCCCGGCTGGACGCGCAGCGTGGTGTCGGACAGCAGGATGCGCGACCCGGCGCGCAGCTCCAGAGATTGTGCGGTGATCACGTGAGAACTCGTTTCGGGTGAGCGACGGATCAGGCCACGGCGGTGCGTGGCCTCGTCAGCTCGTCTGCACGATCACGCACCCCAGTGTACGTGCCGCACGGAAGTGGTTAACCGGCGCCGGCCAGGGCGGCGAGCAGGGCTTCTAGTCGACGAGCAGCGCCTCGGCGCCGATCGGTTTGAAGCCGGCCGCAACGAAGGCGCGCACCGAGGCGGCGTTGCCGGGGGCGATCTGCGCCCAGACGGTGCTGCCGGGGACGAGGTGGCGGCCCGCCGTCGCCAGGACTCGGCCCAGCCCGCGGCCGCGGTACGCCGGCTCGACCTCGACGGCCAGCTCCCACCGGCCGCCCAGCCCGCGGCCCAGGATGAGCAGGCCGCCCTCGGTGGCCCAGACGTGGACGTCGTCGCGGTACCGCAGCGCGCGCCGAACCCGTGGGTGCTGTCGGGCGTCCACTTCGGACAGTGGCAGCGGGGTCGGGCCGAGCAGGCGCGGCCCCAGCGCGACCAGGTCGATGTTGTTCACCCGGCGGCCCAGCCGGTCGGTCAGGGCCGACAGGAACGGAGGGTTGAGCGGCGCGGACAGGTCGCCCGGCGGGAGCTGTGCGCGGATCCAGTCGGGGTCGATGTCGGCCGCCACCACCGAGTGCGCGGTGAACGCCAGCACCGCGGCGCGCCCCTCTCCCGGTACCACGGTGAGGCCGCCGTCCGCCGGCGGCACCTGCCCGGCCTCGATCGCCGCGACGACCTCGCGCAGCCCGAACGCTGGCGGCGGCGTGTGCGGCTGGGATGCGTGCCGCGGCCCGGGAGCTGCCTGTGGGGCCGGTTCGGAGGCGTGCCGCGGCGCGGAGAACGGCTCCTCCACGCGCGGCCCGGAAGCCGGCCCCAGCTCCGCCGGCAGGGGCTGGCGCCGTGGCGGCAGCGCCGGCGGTGCCGGGACCGCCGGCTCGAACGCGTCCGCCGCCGCCGCCGGCGGCGGCGCGTCAGCGGGCGGGAACGGGTCATCCCCCGGCTGCGCAGTCGGGTCGAACACCGACGGCACCGGACCACCGGGCGCGGACGACTCCGGCGGGTCGAAGACGGACGGCGCCGGGCCACCGCGCGCGGACGACTCCGGCGGGTCGAACACCGACGGCACCGGGCCACCGCGCGCGGACGACTCCGGTGGGTCGAAGACGGACGGCACCGGGCCACCGGGCGCGGACGACTCCGGTGGGTCGAAGACGGACGGCGCCGGGCCACCGGGCGCGGACTGCTCGGCGGCGGGTTCGGGTGCCGGCGGGGCGGTGTCGAGATGGGCCCCGACGCTGGCCCCGAACCGCGCGGCGATGCTGTCCCGGAGCTGGGCGAACCGCGGCGCCAGCGGCTCGCCCGGCGGCAGGGTGGCCATGGCCTGCTCGGCCAGCCGGCGCGCCTCGGGCAGCCGGCCGAGCAGCAGGTGTGCGAACGCCTGCTGGTACCGGATCGTGGGGTCGCCCGGGTGCTCGATCAGCGCCTGCGCGCACACGTCCACCATCGACCCGGCGTCGTCCAGCTTGGACAGCGTGACCAGGTACCCGTGGATCGCTCCCAGCGCCTCGGCGGGCTGGGCCTCCGCCCTGGTCTGCCACAGGTGGTACTGCACGGTGGCCGCCTCGGGCAGCTTGCCGGCCTGCCCGAGCGCGCGGGCCAGCAGGGTCAGGTTGCGGTACGAGGGCACCAGCCCGACCACCTGCCGCCCGTAGTACACCGCGTCGGCGGTGCGCCCGAGGCTCGTGCACACCTCGGACAGCACCCCGAAGGCCTCATAGGAGTACGGGAACCGCCGCACGGTGTCCAGCAACAGCGCCTCCGCGCCGGCCAGATCGCCATGCTGTGCGTGGGCCACCGCCTCGTTCACCATCGCGTGGGCCTGCAGCGCGTCGTCGCCGACCAGGCCGTTGCCACTCGCGGCGTCCGGATCCGGGCTGAGGATGTCCACCCGGAGCTGACCGTACCTGGTTGGCAGCCGCAGGAAGTACGGCGAGCGGGGCGGCTCGGCATGCTCCAGAACCGACAGCAGGTCCACGTGAGCTCCCCCCGCTCAGACAACGACTGCCGGACACACCCTAGTGGCCGCGCGACCACGAATGTCGGACAGTAGCGGAACCGGCGAGAGCCGCCCGCCCGGGGGCGTCAGATGTTGAAGCCGAGGGCGCGCAGTTGCTCCCGCCCGTCATCGGTGATCTTGTCCGGCCCCCACGGCGGCATCCAGACCCAGTTGATCCGGAAGTCGGACGCGAGGCCGCCGCCCGGGCCCTCGGTCAGCGCCGACCGGGTCTGGTCCTCGATCACGTCGGTCAGCGGGCAGGCCGCCGAGGTCAGCGTCATGTCGAGGGTGACGACCTTGGCGTCGTCCACGTGGATGCCGTACACCAGGCCGAGGTCGACCACGTTGATGCCCAGTTCGGGGTCGACCACGTCGCGCATGGCCTCCTCGACCTCGTCCACCGTCAGCGCTGAGCTGGTCTCGGTCATGACACACCTCCCGCGGCGGCCCGGGCGGTGGCGTCCTTCCATGCCATCCAGCCGAGCAGCGCGCACTTGATCCGGGCCGGGTACTTCGAGACGCCGGCGAACGCGACCGCGTCCTCGAGCACGTCATCGTCGGGGTCGGCCCCCCCCCGGGACTGCATCAGCGCGAGGAACTCCTCGTGCAGCCGCAGCCCCTGCTCGACGGTCCTGCCCACCACCAGGTCGTGCAGCACAGAGGTCGAGGCCTGGCTGATCGAGCAGCCGAGCCCCTCGTACGAGACGTCCTCGACGGTGTCGCCGGCCAGCCGGACCCGCAGCGTCACCTCGTCGCCGCAGGTCGGGTTGACGTGGTGCACCTCGGCGTCGAAAGGGTCGCGCAGGCCGCGCCCGTGCGGGTTGCGGTAGTGGTCCAGGATGATCTCCTGGTACATCGTGTCGAGTCTCATCCAGCGCCCCGTTACCCAGTTACCCCGAAGAAGCGGTTCACATACTCCAACCCGCTCACCAGGGCGTCGACTTCCTCGATGGTGGTGTAGAGGTGGAAGGACGCCCGGGTGGTGGCCGGCACGCCGTACCGCAGGCACACCGGCCGGGCGCAGTGGTGGCCGACCCGGACCGCCACCCCGACCTCGTCCAGCACCTGTCCGACATCGTGCGGGTGCAGGTCGCCGAGTTGGAACGACACCGCGCCGCCGCGGTCCACGGTGCTGGCCGGGCCGATCAGCCGCAGCGTCGGCACCGTCGACAGCGCCTCGAGCGCGTACCCGGTCACGGCCTGCTCGTGCGCGTGCACCGCGCCCATCCCGAGGCCGGCCAGGTAGTCCACCGCCGCGCCGAGCCCGACCGCCTGCGCGATCATCGGCGTGCCCGCCTCGAACCGGTGCGGCGGCGCGGCGAACGTGGACCGCGCCATCTCCACCAGCTCGATCATCTCGCCGCCGCCCAGGAACGGCGGCATCGAGGCGAGCAGTTCGGCCCGGCCCCACAGCACGCCGACCCCGGTCGGGCCGAGCATCTTGTGCCCGGTGAACGCCATGAGGTCCACGCCCAGGTCGGTCACGTCCACCGGCATGTGCGGCACCGACTGGGACGCGTCCAGCACGGTCAGCGCGCCGACCGCCCGAGCCCGGGCGACGACCTGGTTCACCGGGTTGACGGTGCCCAGGATGTTGGACTGGTGCACGAACGCGACCACCCTGGTGCGTTCGGTGATCACGTCCAGGGTGGACAGGTCCAGCCGGCCCTCGTCGGTCAGCCCCATCCACTTCAACGTGGCGCCGGTGCGCTGCGCGAGCAACTGCCACGGGACGATGTTGGAGTGGTGCTCCATCTCGGTGATGACGATCTCGTCGCCCGGCCCGACCCGGAACCGCTCCGCGGCCGGCCCGGAGGTGGCCGCGTTGGACAGCGCGTAGGCGACCAGGTTCAGCGCCTCGGTGGAGTTCTTGGTGAACACCACCTCCTCGCGGCCGGGGGCGCCGATGAACGCCGCCACCTTGTCCCGGGCCGCCTCGTAGGCCGCGGTGGCCTCCTCGGCCAGCGTGTGGATGCCGCGGTGCACGTTGGCGTTGTGCCGCTCGTAGTAGTCCCGCAGCACGTCCAGCACCTGTCGCGGCTTCTGCGAGGTGGCCGCGCTGTCGAGGTAGACCAGCGGCCGGTCGCCGTGCACGAGCCGGTCCAGGATCGGGAAGTCCTTGCGGACCGCCTCGACGTCGTAGGTCGCCGCGAGTCGCTCGGTCACGTGGTGCCTCCCCGGTCCGCGGGGCCGGTGCCCACCGCGGCCGGCGCCACGGCCAGTTCCGGCACCCCGGTGTACTTCGCGTACCCCTCGTCCTCGAGCCTGCCGGCAAGCTCCGGGCCGCCCTCCTCGACGATCCGGCCGCCGGCGAAGACGTGCACGAAGTCGGGGGTGATGTAGCGCAGGATCCGGGTGTAGTGGGTGATCAGCAGGGTGCCCACGTCGGAGCTCTCCCGCATCCGGTTGACCCCCTGGGCGACCACCCGCAGCGCGTCAATGTCCAGGCCGGAGTCGGTCTCGTCCAGGATCGCGATCTTCGGCTTGAGCAGGGTGAGCTGCAGGATCTCGTGCCGCTTCTTCTCCCCGCCGGAGAAACCCTCGTTCACGTTCCGCTCGGCGAACGCCCTGTCCATGTCCAGCCCGGACATCGCCTCGTTGACTTCCTTCACCCAGGTGCGCAGCTTCGGCGCCTCGCCGCGGACCGCGGTGGCGGCGGTGCGCAGGAAGTTCGACACCGACACCCCGGGCACCTCGACCGGGTACTGCATCGCGAGGAACAGCCCGGCCCGGGCGCGCTCGTCCACGGTCATGGACAGCACGTCCTGCCCGTTGAGCAGTACCTCGCCGCGGGTGACCGTGTACTTGGGGTGGCCGGCGATCGAGTAGGCGAGGGTCGACTTGCCCGAGCCGTTCGGCCCCATGATCGCGTGGGTCTGTCCGGACGACACGCTGAGGTCGACACCCTTGAGGATCTCGGTGTCGTTCACCGACACGTGCAGGTCGCGGATCTCCAGCCTGGTCGCCGCGGGCGAAGGGTTGGATGCAGCCACTTCTCAGCTCTCCTCAAGGCGGACGTAGACGTCGCCGCCGTCGATCCTGGTCTCGTAGACGGGCACCGGCTTGGTCGCCGGCAGCCCGGTCGGCTGGCCGGTCCGCAGGTCGAAGCACGACCCGTGCAGCCAGCACTCGATGGTGGTGTCGTAGATCTCGCCCTCGGACAGCGACACCTCGGCGTGCGAGCACACGTCGTAGATCGCGTACACCTCGCCCTCGCTGCGGGCGACGGCGATCGGCGTGCCGCCGACCTCCACCCGCAGCGCGCCCGGCTCGGGCACCTCCTCGACGGTGCACACCCTGACGAACGTGTTCCGCGGGACCTCCGCCCCCTGACTCATCGGCCCACCCTGGCAAGCTCGTCCTCGATCGCCGCGGTGAGCCGTTCCTGCACCTCCGGCAGCCCGATCCTGCCGATGATGTCGGCGAAGAACGCGCGTACCACCATCCGGCGGGCCTCCCGGGCCGGGATGCCCCGGCTCATCAGGTAGAACAGTTGCTGGTCGTCGAAGCGGCCGGTGGCCGAGGCGTGCCCGGCGCCGACCACCTCGCCGGTGGTGATCTCCAGGTTCGGCACGGAGTCGGCGCGGGCGCCGTCGGTGAGCACCAGGTTGCGGTTCAGCTCGTAGGTGTCGGTGCCGGTGCCGGCCGGGCGGATCAGCACGTCGCCGATCCACACCGCGTGCGCGTCGGTCCCCTGCAGGGCGCCTTTGTAGGTCACCCGGCTGCGGCAGTGCGGCGCCGCGTGGTCGATGAAGACGCGGTGCTCCTGGTGCTGGGCCGCGTCGGTGAAGTACAGCCCGAGCAGCTCGGCGTCCCCGCCCGGCCCGGCGAACTTCACCGTGGGGCTGATCCGCACCAGGTTGCCGCCCAGGGTGACCGTGATGTGCCGCAGCCGCGCGTCCCGGCCGAGCCGGGCCACCTGCGCCTCGACGTGCACCGCATCGTCGTCCCAGTCCTGCAGGGACAGCACCGTCAGGCCGGCGCCGTCGGCGATCCGGTACTCCACGTTGCCGGCCACCGTCGCGGTGCCGACGTGGTCGATCACCACGACCGCATCGGCGCCCTCGGCCACGTCGATCACCAGGTGGCCGTACTGCACGCCGCCCTCGCCGCGCACCGTGACGAACGTCGGCTCGGCCGGCACCGTGTTGCGCGGCACCGACACCACCAGGGCCTGGTCCACCCCGGCCATGGCCAGCGCGGAGACCCGGTCGGCGGGGGTGAGCACGGAACCCACCAGCGGGTCGGAGCCGCTGACGTGGCGGTACTCCACCCCGGCCGGCGCCTGCACGTCGACGACCACCTTGCCGTCAACCGCGACCGGGTTGATCAGCCCGCGGAGCCGGTCCAGCGGGGTGAACCGCCACTCCTCCTCGCGGCCGGTGGGTGCGCCGAAGGTGTCCGGGTCGCGGGAGTACACCCGCTTGGTGAGCTTCTGCTCGGGCGGTACGTCCGCCCCGTGGGAGTGTGGGCTCTGGACAGCCATGGTCAGCCGACTGCCCCTTCCATCTGCAGCTCGATCAGCCGGTTCAGCTCCAGGGCGTACTCCATCGGCAGCTCACGGGCGATCGGCTCGACGAACCCGCGCACCACCATGGCCGCCGCCTCGTCCTCGGTCAGGCCGCGGCTCATCAGGTAGAAGAGCTGGTCCTCGCCGATCTTGCTCACCGTGGCCTCGTGACCCATCGACACGTCGTCCTCGCGGACGTCCACGTACGGGTAGGTGTCCGAGCGGCTGATGGTGTCCACCAGCAGCGCGTCGCACTTCACGGTGGACCGCGAGCCGTGCGCGCCCTCGTTGATCTGCACCAGACCCCGGTACGACGTGCGGCCGCCGCCGCGGGCCACCGATTTCGACACGATGGTCGAGGAGGTGTTCGGCGCGACGTGCACCATCTTGGCGCCGGCGTCCTGGTGCTGGCCCGCACCGGCGAACGCCACCGACAGCACCTCGCCCTTGGCGTGCTCGCCGAGCAGCCACACGGACGGGTACTTCATGGTGACCTTCGAGCCGATGTTGCCGTCGATCCACTCCATGGTCGCGCCCTCGTGCGCCACCGCGCGCTTGGTGACCAGGTTGTAGACGTTGTTCGACCAGTTCTGGATCGTGGTGTACCGGCAGCGCGCGTTCTTCTTCACGATGATCTCGACCACCGCGGAGTGCAGCGAGTCCGAGGAGTAGACCGGCGCGGTGCAGCCCTCGACGTAGTGCACGTACGCGCCCTCGTCGACGATGATCAGCGTCCGCTCGAACTGCCCCATGTTCTCGGTGTTGATCCGGAAGTAGGCCTGCAGCGGGATCTCCACCTGCACGCCCTTCGGCACGTAGATGAAGCTGCCGCCGGACCACACCGCGGTGTTCAGCGCGGAGAACTTGTTGTCGCCGACCGGGATCACCGAGGCGAAGTACTCCCGGAACAGCTCGGGGTGCTCGCGCAGGCCGGCGTCGGTGTCCAGGAAGATGACGCCCTGCTCCTCGAGGTCCTCACGGATCTTGTGATAGACGACCTCGGACTCGTACTGCGCCGCGACCCCGGCGATGAGGCGCTGCTTCTCCGCCTCCGGGATGCCGAGCCTGTCGTAGGTGTTCTTGATGTCGTCGGGCAGCTCGTCCCAGCTCGCCGCCTGCTTCTCGGTGGAGCGGACGAAGTACTTGATGTTGTCGAAGTCGATCCCGGACAGGTCGGAGCCCCAGGTCGGCATCGGCTTCCGGCCGAACAGCCGCAGGCCCTTCAGCCGGAGGTCGAGCATCCAGCCCGGCTCGTTCTTGCGTCCGGAGATGTCGCGCACGACAGCCTCGGACAGGCCGCGCTGGGCGTCGGCGCCGGCCACGTCGCTGTCGGCCCAGCCGTACTCGTATCGACCCAGGCCGGCTAGCTCGGGATGGGCTGTGGTTGTCATCCGGACTTCCTCCCGGTTACGGGGCCTGCTGTATCTTGCCGGGCCGCCGGAACGCGACCCGCCTCTGGTACGTGCGTGGTGCAGATGCCGTCGCCACGGGCGATCGTGGCCAGGCGCTGGACGTGCGTGCCCAGCAGCCGCTGGAACACCCTGGTCTCCGCCTCGCAGAGCTGCGGGAACTCGGCGGCCACGTGCGCCACCGGGCAGTGGTGCTGGCAGAGCTGCCCGCCGGAGGAGACGGGCAGCGCGGTCGCGGCGTACCCCTCCTCGCTGAGCGCCGCGGCCAGCGCCGCCAGCCGCTGGTGCGGCATTCCGGCCGCGGCCACGGTCTCGCGGTGCCGGTCCTCCAGCGACGCCAGCCGGCGCTCGGCGAACGCGGTCACCGCCTCCTCGCCGAGGGTGTCGGCGAGGTACCGCAGGGCGTGCGTGGCCAGGTCGTCGTACGCGTGCGGGAACGACTCGCGACCGGTCTCGGTGAGCGCGAACAACTTGGCCGGGCGGCCGCGGCCGCGCGGGCCGTGTGGACGCTGGGCGCGGACCTCGATCAGCCCGTCGGCGAGCAGCGCGTCGAGATGCCGGCGCACCGCGGCCGAGGACAGGCCCAGCCCGGCGCCGAGGCTGGCCGCGGTGGCCGGCCCGTGCTCGAGCAGCAGGCGCGCCACCTCGTCGCGGGTGCGGTGCTCCGCGGTCCGCTCGGGGATGGCGTCAATTTTCACAACACCAGTGTGACGTATTTAGGCCGGCGCCGGCAAACCGGGGCTCCGGTGAAGGTGCTCACCTTGGCGAGTCCGACATTGTTCGGGAAGGAGGTGGCGGCAAACGGCCGGACACGGCAGGCTATGCCGCCATGGACCTGGCACCTGACGGCTTCGGCTCCGACAAGCTGGACGACGGCACCCGCGGCGCGAACGGCTTCACCTTCCCGCGCGAGATGGAGACCGCACCCAAGGACGACCCGTCCGCGGACGAGCGGACCAACCGGAACGTCGCCGAACGCACCCGCCCGCGGCCGCCGCAGCGGCCCGCGGCGAGCGCCGCGGCGACCCTCCCACCGGTACCGAGCCTCCCGGCTCCCCCGCCGATCCCGCCCGCCACCTCGACCGACCACGACTGGTTCCGGCCGCAGGCGGGTAGCCCGGCGGAGCACCCGCTGATGCGCGGCCTGCTGCTGGAGCTTCCGCCGCGGACCGGCACGCTGGACAAGGCGTGGCTGGACCAGTGGCTGGAGTCGGCCCGGGCGAACCTGGAGCTCATCTACTCGCGGGCGGACGGCCCCGGTCCCCGCTGACGGCTCGGAAGGCTCCTGCGGTCAGGCGCCTTCCCGCCCGAGGTAGTGGAACGCCGGCGGCGGGTGCATCAGGAAGTCCCGGTGCGAGATGTTCCAGGCGTAGGCACCGGCCATCCCGAACGCCACCACGTCGCCGGCCCGGATCCGGACGACCGGCACCGCGCGGGCCAGCACGTCCTTCGGGGTGCAGAGCTGGCCGACGAGCGTGACCGGCATCTGGCGAGCCTCCGGGCGCTGCCACGACCACGGCCAGTGATCTGCCGGTAGCACAACGAACGGCTGGTCGTGCCCTTTGGCGACCGGGGTGCGCAGGTGATGGGTGCCGCCCGCCAGCACCGCGTACGCCGCGCCGCCGCTGTGCCGGACGTCCAGCACCCGGGTCGCGTACCAGCCGCAGTACGCCGTGACCGCCCGGCCGGGCTCGATCCGGACCGTGGTGCCGGGCGGCAGCAGCCGGCCCAGGCCGACCCCGTAGCCCGCCCAGTCGAAGCGCTCCGCCGGCCGGCCGTAGTCCACCGCCATGCCGCCGCCGACGTTGACCTCACGGTGCCCGGCGGCGTGCCGGAGGATCCGCGCGGCCAGCGCCACCTGGGCCGGGGCCTCCAGGCCGCTGGCCAGGTGCGCGTGGATGCCGCGCAGCCGCAGCTCCGGGTGCCCGGCCAGCACCGACCGGCACTCCTCGAGCAGGCCGGGATCCAGGCCGAACGGGCCGGCCATGGACAGCGCGGCCCCGGCGGTACCGACCGGCAGGTTGAGCCGGAGCAGCACGTCCGCGGTGGCGCCCAGCCGGCGGGCGGTCCGGCCGAGCAGCCGCAGCTCGTGCGGGCTCTCCACGTGGAACCGCTCCACCTGCTGCCCGAGGCCGGCGGCCAGCTCGGCCTCGGTCTTGCCGGGACCGCCGAACGCGACGCGGGCGCCGGGCAGCGTCTGACGCACGTGCCGCAGCTCGCCGCCGGAGGCCACCTCGTACCCGTCCACGATGCCGGCCAGCCCGCGCAGCACCGGCGCCTGGGCGTTCGCCTTGGCGGCGTACCAGAACTCGACCCGCTCCGGCAGCGCGGCCCGGATCCCACCGGCGTGCGCGCGCAGCCCGTCGAGGTCGATCAGGTACGCCGGCAGCGCGGTGTCGGCGTGCCGCGCCAGCGCGCCGATGCGGTCGCGTACCGGCGCCGGCACGTCGAGCGTCACCGCGCCGCCCCGGCACCCGCCCCCGCCTCGGCACCAGCCCCGGCAGCGGCCCCGGCGCCCGTCCCGTCAGCCGCCCCGGCGCCGTTCCCGCGAGACGGCACACTCCGGGGACGGTGGCCACGAGATGCGCCGTCCTGCGGAAATGCGGGGGCGGGGGCGAGCGGGTTGGCCAGCGGCACGTAGCCGGCGTGCCGGTCGGCCTGCCGGGCCCAGCGGGTGAGCAGGTTCGCCTTGCCGGGCAGCGGTACGCCGGCCAGCAGGCCGCGCAGTTGCGGCGAGTCGCCGTGCTCCCGGCGGTAGCGGACCAGGTGGTCGCGCAGCCGCGCCCAGCAGGCCGACTCCAGGTGCGGGTGGTGGTCGGCCAGGGCGGCCAGCACCTCGCTGAGGTGGTTCACCACCAGGCAGTAGACGACCCGGTTCCAGCCGCGGTGCGGGTCGTACGTGGCCTGCTCGGCCACCCGCGCGGGCAGCATGCCGTCGTAGCGGCCGGGCAGCAGCTTGGTGCCCTCCAGGTCGCGCAGGAACACCTGCCGCGGCATGCCGTCCGGGCCGGCGCCGACCACGACGTTCTGCAGGTGCGGCTCGGTGACCACGCCGTGCCGGAAGTACCCGAACAGCACCGGCGGCAGTACCAGGCCGACGTAGGCGTCCCACCACTCCAGCGGGGCGGCGCCGCGGGCGAGCAGGGCGGGCAGCAGGGGGCCGTGCTCGTCGGCGATGGCGGCGGCCAGCAGCGGGGTGACGCCGGGGGCCAGGTGCGGCCGCAGGCCCTCCCGGACGATCACCCCGAGGGCCTCCACCAGGCCGGGCACGCCGGCGGTGCGGTACGCCGGCTCGGCCAGCAGCACGGTGCCGGGGAACCGGCGGGACAGGTCGGCCGCGACCGGGCGCAGCAGCCGGGTCAGCGCCACCGCGCCGGTCAGCTCGTACTCGGCGTTGCGGCGGACGCAGTTGGTGATCCGGACGCTCAGGCTCAGCTTGAGGAACGACCCGGTCCCCTGGTGGTGGACGGTGCGCACCGACGCGGTGGGCACCACCGGCGGGCCGCCCTGGCCGAGGTCGAGCACGTCACCGCCGCGCAGCGCGTCCCGCAGCGCCGGGTCGTCCCGGAGCAGCGCCCACTGCCAGGGGTGCACCGGCAGGGCGGCATAGCCGGGCGGCACCGCGACCAGACCGTCCAGCGGGGCGGCGGCGCAGGGCGCGGCCAGCTCCTCGCGCAGCACCGTGCGGCGCACCGCCAGGTGGCGCAGCGGGAACCGGGCGCCGACCTCGGGGGCGTACCGGAGCGCGGCCGCCACGGAGTCGGTCACCGGGTCGGCCACCCGGTCGGCCACGCGGTCGGCCACGCGGTCGGCCACGCGGTCGGCCAGCGGGTCGGCCACGGGGTCGGTCGCCGGGGCGGACCGCGCCTTCGGGGCCGGGTGGAAGCGGTGGCCGAACACCAGAGACTGCTCGCTGGCCAGATACCCGGCCAGCGGATCGGCCCCGGGGCTGACAAGGGTCTCGATGTGCGCTGGACGGTTGGCCAACGCGGCGGCCATCAGGTCGCGGCTGGACCGGACCTGCGCGACGAACTCCCGGTTGCGCACCCCGCCGGCCAGTTCGAGCTCTGCACCGATCACGGTCGCCAGCCGGTCCCAGCCGACGGGCCGCCAGCCGTCCGGACCGAGCGCCTCCACCTCGCCGGCGAACCGGTGCGCCCCGGTCAGCGCGGTCCGTCGGACCCGTACCCGCAGGGTCACGTCGGCGTGCGGCAGCCGGAACGTGGTGTGGCCGCCCTCCGTCCAGGCCTGCCGCTGCGGCCCGGAGACCTCGCGGAGCAGGCAGTTGAGCAGGGTGTGGGCGGTGACCTCGTCGGCCATCCGGTCGTGCGTCACCGACTCCTCCGGTGGTGCGGCAGCAGGTAGTTCGGCCCTGTGGTGCCGTAGTGCTTGTTGATGTCCGCGGCGCCGGTGCGGTGCTTGGGCAGCAGAGTGCCCGCGGTCACCATCGTCTTGACCGGCAGCCGGTCGGCGTCCAGCACCCGGCGGCGCAGGGTGGCCGCTGCGGGCGAGTAGGCGTGCGCGGCCGCGGCCGACTCCAGCCGGTGCCGGATCGTCGCAAGCGCCCCGGGCAGGTCGAGCAGCCCGCGCTCGGCCAGCCCGAACGCGAGCGCCCCCGCGCACAGGTGCACCGTGATCGTGGTGAACACGTCGGCCAGCTCGTCCGGGTCGGCCGCCAGGATCCGCCGGTCGGCGAAGTCGGTCGGCTCGGGGGCGTCCTGGCCGAGCGCGCCGGCCAGCCTCGGGTGGTCGATCCGCGGGCCGTCGTTGTCCCGGTACAGCAGCCGGAGCGGGCCGCCGTCGAGCACCAGCGAGATGTTCTGCTGGTGCGACTCGAGCACCATGCCGTACCGCAGCCACAGCGTCACGTGCCAGTCGATGAGCAGCGCCAGGTACTCCCCGAAACGGTCGGCGGCTGCCGGGTCGAGCGGCAGCGCGGCGAGTGGCAGGACGGTGGCCGAGTCGAGCCCGGCCGGGTAGCGGCGGATGAGGTAGCCGAGGTACTCGTGCCCGGCGTGCCCGTGGCAGCTCTCGTCCGCCAGCAGGATCCGGTCGGCGAACGCCGGCTCGCGGGCGAGGATCGCGGCCAGGGTGCGCCGCACCACGTCCCCGTCGGCCAGCGTGCCGGGTGCCAGCGAGCGCCGGTTGCGGGCGCCGAGCGTGCTGGTCGGCAGCGGCAGCTTGACGTGCGTGGTCGGATCGGCGGTCAGCGCCACGGTGCGCATCGACAGCGTGGGCGTCACCTCGGCGTACTCCCCCGGCAGCAGCTCGGCGGTGCCGGCCAGCCCGGTGGCGTGCAGCGCCTCGTCCAGCCTGCCGAGGGTGAGCGGGTGCACCGGCAGCAACGCCCGGTCGCCGTACTCCGGCCACCAACCCGGCCGGCGCCCCCGCTGCTCCGCCGCGTCCGCGGGCAGCGCCAGCCAGCGCAGGCCGAACCTCGGGGCGAACTCCGGGGCGTACCGCCGCAGGTCAGCCACCGACAGCCCGAGCCGGCAGCGGCCGGTCGGGTACACCGGGTGCTCCAGCCGCGCCGCCAGCGCCTCGTACCGCAGGCTGCCGGCCAACCCCGGGCCGGCTTCGGCGGGGGGCCGCGCGGGCAGCGGCAGCACCGCCACCTCGGCCGCCTGCCGGCACTCGGCCACGAACGTCGCGAACCCGGCCTCCGCCTCGGCGTCGCCGGCCGGCCGCAGCGCGTCCAGCACCGCGTCCAGCCCGGCCAGCAGCTCGACGCCGGCCGCGGTGCGCCGGCCCAGCACCGGACGGCGTACCACCAGGTCGGCCAGGAACCCGCCCGGCCGCACCGGGAACAGCAGCAGCCGGCCGTCGTACCGGGCCTGCAGCCACCGCCCGGCGTCCAGCTCCGGCGCCGCCACCTGCACCGCGCCCGACCGCAGCCCGCGGTAGTCCTCCCGCAGCAGCGCGTCCAGCACCCGCACCACCAGCGCGTCCAGCGGCGCCGGACGCGGAGCGGGCGGGGCGTCTGCGTCGGGCGGCTTCACGGCGCGATCTCCCACCGGTGGGCGGCCCAGAACCCGGCCACCGCCTCGTCCACCGCCCGCGGGTCGGCGCCGTGCACGCGCAGCACGCCGAGGTAATCCCGGTTGGTGTGGGTGAGCGCGATCCGGTCCCCCACCGCGCGCAGCGGCCGGTACGCCAGCCCGGCGCGGTCCACCGCGCCCGGCGCGGCGGCCAGCACCCCGGGCCGGTCGGCCACCGCCCACTCGATCCGGGCGTGCCCGGTCCGGACCGGTGGCGCGCCGGCCACCACGTCCTCGCCCAGATGCACCCGCAGCACCTGCTCGAACAGCGGCTCGCCCAGCAGGTCGGCCAGCAGCAGGTCGCACTGGTCGCCGACGACCCGGTAGTTCACCTCCACCAGCCGCACCCGGTCGCCCTGCGGCACGAACTCGGTGTGGCAGGCACCGAACCCCACCCCGAGCGCGGCCAGCTGGGCCAGCACCCGCGCCCGCACCGTCGGCGGCACCGCGGGCTGCCAGCTCATCCGCCGCTCGACGAAGTGCGGCGGCGCGGACAGCTCGGTGCGGAACCCGCCCAGCACCCGCACCCCCGCGGCGCTGCCGAGGGTCTCCAGGGTGTGCAGCGGCCCGGCCAGGAACTCCTCGACCACGAGGGTGTCCCGGGGCCGGCGCGCCCGCACCTGCGCGACCCGGGCGGCCAGCTCGGGCGGGTCGGCCACCAGGAACACGTCCTCGCTGGCCACCCCCTCGGCCGGCTTGAGCACGCACGGGTACGGCACGCCGGCCGGCACCGCGGCGCCGGGCGGGACCGGCTGGCTGAACACCGCGTCCACCCCGGTCGCGGACAGGTGCCGCCGCATCAGCGCCTTGTTCTTGGCCCGCACGGTGGCGCGCCAGTCCTTGCCGGGCAGCCCGAGGTACGCCGCCGTCAGCGCGGTCTGCGTCTGCAGGTGGTCGCTGTTGGAGAACACCGCGTCCTGCCGGTCCAGGCGGCCGGACGCGTCCAGCACCGCCCGCACGTCGAACACGTCGCAGCCGAGGATCTCCGCCGGTGCGTCCGGCCGGCCGGCGTACAGCGCGGCGTGTACGTCCGGCCGGTCGCTCAGCAGCGTGACGCGCAGCCCCAGCCGCCGTGCCGCGGGCAGGAACCCGTGGGTGACCGAGTCGGTTGGCTTGCCCGCAAGCACCAGGATGCGCACGACCTGACCTTGATCGTTGTTAGGGTTGCCTTACCTAACGTGGTCGGTCGGTCACTTGTCAAAGCGGAATGCTTCTCAGCCTTCGGCCAGCGCCTTGCGCAGCTCGTCGGCGGTCAGCCGGGGTCCGTACGCGGGCTTGTCGCGCTCGAACCGCGCGCTGTCCGCCAGCGTCCCGGCGTCCACCACGTCGTACCCGAAGGAGTCGATCAGGTCGGCGACCACCTTCTTCGCCTCCGCGTCGTCACCGGCGATGGGCAGCGCCCGCCGCCCCGGCGAGCCGGCCGGCTGGCCCTGCGAGGCCAGCTCCCCGTAGAAGATCGTGTTGAACGCCTTCACCACCCGGGAGGTCGGCAGGTGCGCGGCGAGCAGCCCGCTGCTGGTCCGCGTACCGGCGTCGACCTCCGGGAACCGGCCGTCCCGCTCCCAGTAGTAGTTGTCGGCGTCGAGGACGACCTTGCCGGCCAGCGGCTCGACCGGGATCTCGCGGTAGCGGCCGAACGGGATCGCCACGACCACCACGTCGCCCGCGGCGCCCGCCTCGGCCGCGGTGGCCGCGCGCGCCTTCGGGCCGAGGTCGGCCACCAGGTCCGCCAGGGTCTCCGGCCCGCGGGAGTTGCTCAGCACCACGTCGTGCCCCGCTTCGATCGCCAGGCGCGCCACCGTGCTGCCGATGTTGCCGCTGCCGATCAGTCCGATTGTTGTCATGGCAACCCAAGCCATCGGCGTCGCCGGCTCATTCCCGCCGGCGGCCGGTAACGCGACCTGTTCGACGCGGCGTCGAAGAACGCTCCTATCCTTGCGGGGTGCCCCTCTTCTCCGGCGGCCCGCTGGCCGTCGAGGTCGTCGATCTGGTCAAGCGGTACGGCCAACACACCGCGGTGGACGGCCTGACGCTCGCGGTGCCGCCCGGCAGCGTGTTCGCGCTGCTCGGCCCGAACGGCGCCGGCAAGACCAGCACCGTGGAGGTCTGCGAGGGCTTCCGCCGGGCGGACGGCGGCACGGTGCGGGTGCTCGGGCTGGACCCGGTGCGGGACGCCCGGGCGCTCAAGCCCCGGATCGGGGTGATGCTGCAGAGCGGCGGGGCCTACCCGGGGGCCAGGGCCCGGGAAATGCTGCGGCTGGTCGCCTCCTACGCGGCCCACCCGCTGCCGGTGGACGACCTGCTGGAGCTGCTCGGCCTGCGGGACGCGGCGGACACCCCGTACCGGCGGCTGTCCGGTGGGCAGCAGCAGCGGCTGTCGCTGGCCATGGCCCTGGTGGGCCGACCGGAGCTGGTGTTCCTGGACGAGCCGACCGCGGGGCTGGACCCGCAGGCACGGCACGCCACCTGGGACGTGATCGGCCGGCTGCGCGCCGGCGGCGTCGCCGTGGTGCTGACCACGCACTTCATGGACGAGGCGGAGCGGCTGGCCGACCACGTGGTGGTGATCGACCACGGCAGGCAGGTGGCCAGCGGCTCGCCCGCCGACCTCACCCGGGGCGGCGCGGAGGGGCAGCTCTGGTTCCGCGCCGAGCCGGGCCTGGCGGTGGAGTCTTTGGCCGCCGCGCTGCCGGACGGGTCCCGGGTCAGCGAGGCACCGGCCGGCAGCTACCTGGTGCGGGGCCGCGTCGACCCGCACCTGCTGTCCGCGGTGACCACGTGGTGCGCCAGCCACGACGTGCTGGTCGAGGACCTGCGGGTGGAGCGGCGGACCCTGGAGGACGTCTTCCTCGACGTGACCGGCCGGGAGATGCGGTGAGCGCGCGTGCGAGCGGACCGGTGGAGCACCGCCGCGCCGGTCACCGGATCGCCGAGCGCGGGCGGGGCCGGCCGGTGATCCCGTCGTTCGCCCCGCGGCCGGGCGCCGCGCCGCTGCCCCGCATGCTGCTCGCGCAGGCGGCGATGGAGCTGCGCCTGACGCTGCGCAACGGGGAGCAGCTCCTGCTGACATTGATCATCCCGCTGCTGCTGCTGCTCATCCTGGTCGAGACGCCGTTCGTCCCGGTGGACGGGCCCCGCGTGGACACCTTCGTGCCGGGCATCGCCGCGCTGGCGGTGATGTCCACCGCGTTCACCGGGCAGGCGATCGCCACCGGCTTCGAGCGCAAGTACGGGGTGCTGAAGCGGCTGGGCGCCACCCCGATGCCCCGGTCGGTGCTGCTCGGCGGCAAGACGCTGGCGGTGGTCGCGGTGGAGGTGATCCAGCTCGGGCTGATCCTCGGGGTGGGCGCGCTGCTGGGCTGGCGCAGCCACGCGGCACCGCTCGGCGTGCTGCTGTTCCTGGCGCTGGGCACCGCGGCGTTCTCCGGGCTCGGGCTGCTGATGGCCGGCCGGCTGCGCGCCGAGATCACCCTGGCGGCGGCCAACCTGGTGTGGTTCCTGCTGCTGTTCTTCGGCGGCGTGGTGTTCCCGCTGGCGAAGTTCCCGGCCGCGATGGCCCGGTGGCTGGAGCTGCTGCCCACGGCCGCCCTGACCGAGGGGCTGCGCGCGGCGCTGAACAGCGGGGTCGCGCTGCCCGGCAGGCACCTGGCCGTGCTCGCCGGCTGGGCGGTGCTGGCCCTCGGCGCGGCCGCCCGCACCTTCCGCTGGGAGTAGCCGCCGCGGACCGGGGCGTACCGCAGCGTGGCGCTGTTGGTGTACGGCACCGCCGCCGCGCTGTCGGTGTACAAGCCGTGGGGCCGCCGGAGCGCGTCGTAGCCCGCCCGTACGGTGTTCGCCATGACGATCGAACGGACCGAGCCGCCGCTGAACGCCGACGAGCGCAGCACTCTGGACGCGTACCTCGACTACCACCGCGCCACGCTGCTATGGAAGTGCGACGGGCTGACGGACGGCCAGCTCCGGCAGCGCTCGGTGCACCCGTCCACGCTGTCGCTGCTCGGCCTGGTACGGCACATGACCGAGGTGGAGCGCGGCTGGTTCCGGCAGGACCTGGGCGAGCCGCTGCCGGACATCTACTCCTCCAAGGAGCGCCCGGACGCGGACTTCGAGGACGTGGAGCAGGCCGACGTGGCCGCCGACCTCGCGGCGTACCGCACGGAGGTGGAGGCCGCCCGCGCCACGGTGGCCGGGCTGTCCCTGGAGCACCTCGTCAAGGGCCGTACCCGTACCTACTCGCTGCGCTGGATCTACCTGCACATGCTCGAGGAGTACGCCCGCCACAACGGCCACGCCGACCTGCTCCGCCAGGCCATCGACGGAGCCACCGGCGAGTAGCGGTCACGGCTCGAGCCGCCACAGCGCGTCCAGCGGCAGGGCGCGCAGCCGGCCACCGTAGGACAGGGTCTGCTGCCCGGTGTAGAAGACATAACCGGCCACGAACCGCGGCCCGAGCCTGGCGGCCAGGTGCCGGAGACCGGCGAGATCCTCGGTGCGCACCGTCGCGGCGGCCTTGATCTCGATGCGACCACCCGGCCGTCCGCGGTCTCCAGTACGGCATCGACCTCGGCCATGTCCTTGGTCCGGTAGTGGTACAGCCGAGCCCGCTCGTCACTCCAGGTGAGCTGGCGGGCGAGCTCCATCAGCACGAAGTTCTCCACCATCGGTCCGGCGGCTCTGCCCGGCTCGGCCAGTCGGGCCGGGTCCTGGCCGAGCAGGTGACATGCGACGCCGCTGTCGACGAACGCCACCTTCGGCGTGCCGGCAGCTCGCCTGGTCTGGCCGGAGGGCGAGGATCCGGGCCGACCCGGTGAGCAGGAACCGGCCGGGGCGAGGGTCGGTGTCCACCTGCAGCTTGATCGGCCGGAACAGCTCTGGCGCCAACTGGACCTCGTCGATGACCAGCAGCCCGTCGTGATCGACGAAGCCGGTCGGGTCCTCGTGTGCCGCCCGAAGGGTCGCCGGATCGTCCAGGAACCGCACCACCGAGCCCGCGATCTTGTCGGCGACCAGGCGCCAGCGTGCTCTTCCCGGCCTGCCGAGCCCCGTTGATGGTGACCACCCTGGTGTCTGCCAGCGCCGCGGTCACCAGCGGCTCGGTCCGTCGGACGAACAGTCCCCGTTGTTCGGTCACTCCGGCGTTATGAGGCTTGCGTGGACACCTGGCCGCTTGATCCGTGGACACCTGGCCGCCAAGCCCGTGGACACCCGGCCGCTCGTTGGTGAACACCTGGCCGCTTGATCCGTGGACACCTGGCCGCACGGGTGGACACCTGGCCGGTCGATGCGTGGCGGCGGATGGCCCGCCAGGTTCTTGAGGACTCGGCCGTACCGGCGGGAGGGTGGACGGCCTGGCGCAGGGTGCGGCCGACTGCCGGCCTACGATCGGGGCGTGCCTGGACTACCGAGGGTGAGCCCCGCGGTGCTGCGCCGGCTCGCGCTGGCCACGCTGGTGGCGAACGTGGGCATCGTGGTCACCGGCGGGGCGGTACGGCTGACCGGGTCGGGGCTGGGCTGCCCGACCTGGCCGCGCTGCACCGACACGTCGTACGTGCCGACCCCGGAGCTGGCCGGGCACGGGCTGATCGAGTTCGGCAACCGGACGCTCACCTCGGTACTGGTGGCGATCACACTGGCCACGCTGGCGGCCGCGCTGCTGTGCCGGCCGCGACGTCGCCCGGTGGTCCGGCTGGCGGTGGGCGTGTTCGTCGGCATCGCGGCGCAGGCGGTGCTCGGCGGCGTCACGGTCCGCACCGGCCTGAACCCGTGGACGGTCATGGCGCACTTCCTGCTGTCCGCCGTGCTGATCGCGGTGTCGCTGGTGCTTTGGCAGCGCTGCCGGGAGGGCTCCGACGCGCCGGCCGTCCCGGTGGTGCCGCGTGAGGTCGGCCTGCTCGCCCGCCTCGTGGTCGGGCTGGCCGCGGCGACCCTGGTGCTGGGCACCGTGGTCGCCGGCAGCGGCCCGCACGCCGGGGACGCCAAGGCGGCGCGCACCGGCCTGGACCCGGGCGTGGTGGCCCAGTTGCACGCCGACGTGGTGATGCTGCTGATCGGCCTGTCGGTCGGCGCATGGTTCGCGCTGCGCCTGACCGGGGCGCCGGCCGGCCCGCGGCGCGCCGCCGGCTGGCTGCTCGGCGCGGAGGCCGCCCAGGGTGTCGTCGGCTACACGCAGTACTTCACCCACCTGCCGGTGCTGCTGGTCGCCGGCCACATGCTGGGCGCCTGCCTGGTGTGGATCTGTGCGGTGCGCCTGCTGCTGGCCATGCGCGAGCGGCCGGCCCAGCCGGGGACCGCCACCGCCACCGCCACCGCCGCCGCCGCCGCCGAGGCAGCAACCGAGGCAGCCGCCGGGGCAGCCGCGCCGGCGCCCGCAGCGGGGTAGCCCGGCCACCCGGTGCCCTAGTCTTCCGGCCATGGCACCCACGCCGACCGGGGTACGCGAGATCCTCACCTGGGAGCGGTTCGGGCGGGCCGCCCGGGAGCTGGCCGAACTGGTGGCCGCGGACGGGTACCGGCCGGACATCGTGCTCTCCATCGCCCGCGGGGGGCTGTTCGTGGCCGGCGCGCTCGGCTACGCGCTGGACGTCAAGAACCTGCACGTGTGCAACGTGGAGTACTACACCGGGGTGGACACCCGGCTGGACCTGCCGGTGATGCTGCCGCCGGTGCCGGCCGCGGTGGACCTGTCCGGCGCGCAGGTACTGGTCGCCGACGACGTGGCCGACACCGGGGCCACCCTGAAGCTGGTCAAGGAGTTCTGCGCCGACCATGTGGCCGAGGTGCGCTGCGCGGTGGTGTACGAGAAGCCGCACTCCACGGTCCGCTGCGAGTACGTCTGGCGGCGTACCGACAAGTGGATCAACTTCCCGTGGTCCACCCTGCCCCCTGTGGTGTCCCGGGCCGGCCAGGTGCTCGACGCCTGAGTCGCCGGGCGGCATCGCGGCACCGGGTCTTCTCAGGCGGCGCTCAGCCACGCCCGGCACACTGGCGCGGTGCGGATACTCGTCGTGGACGATGACAGGCCGGTGCTGGAGTCGCTGCGCCGGTCACTAGCCTTCAACGGGTACGAGGTGGACCTGGCCAGCGACGGGCACGAGGCGCTGACCCGGCTGGCCGAGCGCCGCCCCGACGCGATCGTGCTGGATGTGATGATGCCCCGGCTGGACGGCCTGGAGACCTGCCGCCGGCTGCGCGCGGCCGGCGAGGACCTTCCGGTGCTGATGCTCACCGCCCGGGACGCGGTGTCCGACCGGGTGGCCGGCCTGGACGCCGGCGCCGACGACTACCTCCCGAAGCCGTTCGCACTGGAGGAGCTGCTGGCGCGGCTGCGGGCGCTGCTGCGGCGCACCGGCCGCGCCGGCGGACCGGAAGAGGTGCTCCGGTTCGCCGACCTCACCGTGGACCCGGCCACCCGCGAGGTCACCCGGGGCGGGCGCCCGGTCCGGCTCACCCGTACCGAGTTCGCCCTGCTCGAGCTGCTCATCCGGCACCCGCGCCAGGTGCTCACCCGCAGCCGGATCCTCGAGGATGTGTGGGGCTACGACTTCCCCACCACGGAGAACTCCCTCGAGGTGTACGTCGGCTACCTGCGCCGCAAGACCGAGTCCGAGGGGGAGGCCCGGCTGATCCACACCGTGCGGGGCGTCGGCTACACCCTGCGCGAGTCGCCGCCATGAGCCATCCCGGGCGGCGGAGACCGCCCGCCGTCCCGGGAGGCCCGGCGTGACGGCGCCGCTCGCGCCGGCCGGACGCGGGCTCAGCCTGCGTGCCCGGATCGGCTGGCTGGTGGGCCTGGCGGTCGGCCTCGCCGTCGCCCTCACCTCGCTGGCCGCATACCTCACCGTCCGGCACGCGCTGTACCAGGCCCTGGACGAGAACCTGCTGCGGCGGGCGCACGCGGCGGTGCGCAGCTCCTTCGGCGACCCGGACCTGATCACCCAGGTGCCCTCGGCCTCGCTCGGGGTCGCCTCCGATGTACGGATCGGCCTGCTGGTGCCCGCCGCGCACCGGGTGTACGTGGCCAAGGGCTCACCACCCCCGCCGGCCTCCGACCCGGAGTCCGCGGTGGCGAGCGGCCTGCTGCCGCAGTCGCTGCGTTCGGCGGTCCTGGACGGTACCCGGTACCGGGTGGTGGCCGTCTCGGCAGGGCCCGGGGTGGCGCTGGTGCTGGCCCAGTCGACCGCCGACACCGAGCGCGAGCTCGGCCAGCTCGGCCTGGTCCTGCTCCTGGTCGGCGGCATCGGGATCGCGGTGTCGGTCACCGCGGGGGTGGCGGTCGCCCGGGCGGCGCTGCGGCCGGTCGGCCGGCTCACCGCGGCGACCGAGTACATCGCGCAGACCGACCGGCTGGAACCCATCCCGGTCACCGGCGACGACGAGCTGGCCCGGCTGACCGCCAGCTTCAACGCGATGCTGGCCGCGCTGGCCCGCTCCCGTGCCCGCCAGCAGCAGCTCGTCGCCGACGCCGGGCACGAGCTGCGCACCCCGCTGACCTCTCTGCGCACCAACCTCGACCTGCTAGCCCAGTCGCTGCGCCCGGACGGGCCGAGCCTGGAGCCGACCGACCGGGACGCGCTGCTCGCCGACGTGCGCGCCCAGGTCATCGAGCTGTCCGGGCTGGTCGGCACGCTGGTCGAGCTGGCCCGCGAGGACCCGCCGGCGACGACCGCGGTCCCGGTCGAGCTGGCCGAGGTGGTGGCCCGGTCGGTGGACCGGGTGCGCCGGCGGGCGCCCGGGGTGCGGTTCGACGTGCGCGCCGAGCCGTGGGAGGTCAGCGGCGACCCGACCGCGCTGGAGCGGGCGGTGACCAACCTGCTGGACAACGCGGCCAAGTGGAGCCCGGCGGACGGCACCGTCACGGTCCGGCTGGCCGGCGGCGAGCTGACCGTGGCCGACCAGGGCGCCGGGGTGGCCGAGTGCGACCGGCCGCACGTGTTCGAGCGGTTCTACCGGTCCGCCGAGGCCCGGACCCAACCCGGGTCGGGGCTCGGCCTGGCCATCGTGCGGCAGGCGGCGGAACGGCACGGCGGCACGGTGACGCTGGCCGACGCGCCGGGCGGGGGCGCGCTGTTCCGGCTGTGGCTGCCGGGGCGGCCGGAGTCGGCAGGCGGGACCGGAACGGGCGACGGTGACGTCCGGCGCGCCGATGCGCCACGCGCTGTTTAGGCTCTGCGTTCCGGGACGTCCGGATTCTGCGGAACCCGATTCTGCGGAACCCCTTGGCAAACACTCAGGCTGCTCTCAGGCCGCGAAGGGAGGCTCGGTGCATGGCTGAAGAGACACCCCTCCCCGCCAGGGCCGGCAACAGCCCGGACGAGGCCGGTACGGCCACCGCGTCCGGAAGTGGCGCACCGGACGCCGCAGCGTCAGGGGCGGCACCCACCACAGCGCCACCCGCGACGGGTGACGCACCGCGCGAGCCGGATGGCGGCCGCGCCCCCGATCCAGCGGCCGAGACGGCCGCCGGGCGGACGCCGGAAGACGGGCCGGCGGCCGCCCCGGTCCCGGCCGGCGGCGTGGACCGGCTCGGCACGGAGCCGGTCCACCCGCCGGCCGCGGTCGGCACCGAACCACGACCCGCCGCGGCCGGCGCACAGCCACGGCCCGCCGGGCCCGGCACCGAGCCACGGCCCGTCCCGGACGACGTTGCCACGACACCGCCGCCGCCGGCGCCCTTCCGCGGGCCGTTCCCCGCCGAGGCTGCTCCTAGCCCGACCGGCCTTGGGCCGGCCGCCCCGCAGAGCGGCGAGCCCGGCCCCCAGGGTGGCCAACCCGGCGGGCCAGGCCAGCAGGGCGGGCCGGGCCCGCGGCTGGACTACCCGGCCGGCCCGCCCACGGGCCCGCTGCCCAGGTACGCCGAGCCGCCGTCGATGGGGCCGGCCTCCCAGGCCGGCCCACCTCCGTTCCTGACGCCCGGCGGCCCGCCGCCCGGCTACCCTGGCGGCCCGCCACCCGGCTACCGCGGCCCGCCCCGTTCCGACGGCCCTCCGGCAGGCCCCACCCCGCCGGGGACGCCCGGCGCCGGCTACCCCGGTTCCGGCCAGCCGCGGCGCCGTACCGCCGCGGTGGCGGCCGCGGTACTCGTCGCCGGCGTGCTGGGCGGCGGCGTCGGTGCGTTGGCCGACCGCGCGCTCGTCGGTCAACGCACCGTCGTCAGCGCGCTGGCCGCTCCCTCGCTGCCGGCGCAGGACGCCGGGGCCGCGCCGACCGGCTCGGTGCAGCAGGTGGCCGCCGCGGTACTGCCCAGCGTGGTCTCCATCGAGGTGCAGGCCGGTCAGGGCACCGACGAGGGCAGTGGCGTGATTCTCACCTCCGACGGGCTGATCCTCACCAACAACCACGTGGTCGAGGCCGCTGCGGACAGCGGGAAGATCACCGCGCGGTTCCGCGACGGGCGCAGCGCCACCGCGACCATCGTGGGCCGCGACCCGACGTACGACCTCGCCGTGATCAGGGCGCGGGACGTGGACAACCTGCGGCCGGCCACCTTCGGGCGGTCCTCCGACCTGCAGGTCGGCCAGTCGGTGGTCGCCATCGGCTCGCCGCTGGGCCTGTCCGGCACGGTGACCTCCGGCATCGTCAGCGCGGTGAACCGACCGGTGCGCACCGGCGCCGCGCAAGCCACCAGCTCCGACACCGTCATCGACGCGATCCAGACCGACGCGGCTATCAACCCGGGCAACTCCGGCGGCCCGCTGGTCAACATGCGCGGCGAGGTGGTCGGCATCAACTCCGCGATCGCCTCGCTCGGTCAGGACCAGGGCGGCCAGTCCGGCAGCATCGGCCTCGGCTTCGCGATCCCGAGCGACGAGGCGCGGCCGATCGCCCAGCAGCTCGCCCAGACCGGCAAGGCCGACCACGCCCAGCTCGGCGTCTCGGTTCAGGACGCCGACCAGGGCGGCCAGCTACTGCAGGTGCAGGCCGACGGGCCAGCCGGGCGAGCCGGGCTCCGGGCCGGCGACGTGATCACCAGGATCGGTGACCGCCAGGTCGATGGGGCCGACGCGCTGGTCGCCGCGGTCCGCTCGCACCGCCCGGGCGAGAAGGTCACCGTGACCTACCTGCGCGACGGCCAGACCAAGACGACGTCGGTCACGCTCGGCTCACAAGCCTCGCCCGGCAACTGAGCGAGCGCGACCCAACACAGGGCCGGTCCGGTCCCCGTACACAGGGGACCGACCGGCCCGTCCAACCCCGCGACCCGTACCGGCGCTGCGCCGGGTTCGTCGGTGGGGACTCTGCCCGCCACCATGCTGATGGGCCTGAACGAGCACGGCACGGAACTGGCCGGGTTCGGGCCGATCCCCGCCCCGGTGGCGAGGGAACTCGCCGCGGAGAGCACCTGGGGGCGAGCCCTTCGGTGGCGCAGTGGGTGACGATGCGGTGCCGCCACCGATCCACGGCGGACGCACCCGCGGTGACTGTCAGGCATGCGTAGCCGAACACGCGGGACACGCGCGGTTCCTTTCTGCTAGTTCTTCCGCTGCGGATAGCCGAGGGCTGGTGGGTCAGGTGCTGCGCTCCCGACCCAGCGGCCGCGCGCTCATCCCCGCGGGGAACATCGGGAGGCTTCATCGCGCGGGGTCCCGCGGTCCGGCGTCGCTCGGTCCGGCGTCCGGTGGTCCGGCATCCTCGCCCCACGCCGCGGGGTACTCGCCGCCGATGAAGTCCGCGAACGCCCGATCGACCTGCGCCTGCATCACATCCCACAGGTTCGGCGGCTTCGGCGCCCGCTCCAGCTCGGTGCCGTCCCCGACCTCCCGCGGCGGGTCAACGCCCATCACGAGCCGACCTCGTGTCCCCGGTACGGCAACGGCCGGGCGGTCGAACCGCCGCCGCACCGGGGACCCCACGCCGCCCCACCCACCCCCGGGCTTCCCCTTCCCCGAGACGCGGACCGGGCGACGACTGGAGAGCGGGACCCGTACCGGCCCGGCACGGCAGCAGCACGGGTCCCGCCAGCCTCACCACCCCAACCCACCGGGCCACCAACCCCGCGACCCGCCAACCCGGACCTGACGAGCGGCGTGGCGTGGTCTTTCGCTGGCTGGACGACACCATGCAGGTCGCACGCGTGGCGGCTCGGTGACTTCACGTGACGGACCGTAGGGGCGCCGATCAGTGCTGTGGGACACTCAGGGTGTCCCACCCTGGAAGTGTCCCCAACGGCCAACGGGAGGACCGCACCATGGCCCTCATGACCCCATCCATCGGCGAGCGCATTGCCATGCACCGGACACGCCGCGGCCTGTCGCAAGCACAGCTTGCCGGCCGAGTCGGTATCTCGTTGTCGTACATGAAGAAGATCGAGCAGGGTGTCAAACCCGTCACGAAGTTCTCGCTCCTCATCGACTTCGGTCAGGCCCTTGGCGTTCGCGACCTGCGCGACCTCACCGGCCAGCCCTTCACGCTGATGCCAGACGGCACCGCGGAACATCCCTCGGCAGCCGCGGTCAGACTCGCGCTGACCGCTCCGGCGCCCGCCAGCCCCGAACCGCTACTGCTGGACGACCTCGCCGCCCGGGTCGAGCGGGCATGGAGCGCATGGCAGGAAGGCGTGGCGTTCCGCTACGCCCAGGTCGGCCAGATGCTGCCCGAGCTGATCTCCGCCGCTCAAGACGCCGCATCAACCAGCCCCGGACCAGACCGGCGCCGCGCCCTCGCCATCGCGTCCCTCACCTACCAACTGGCCCGAGCCTGGTGCAAGCGAGTCAGCGAGTACGACCTGTCATGGATCGCCGCCGACCGAGCCATGCAATGCGCCCGCGACGCCGACGACCCCGATCTCGCGGCCGCCGCAGCCTGGAACCTCGCCTGCATCCTGTCCGCCCGCGGCTACACCACCGAAGCCCGCGCGGTCACCGACCGCGCAATCCTCGACCTACGAACACGCATGACCGACGCACCGACCCGGCGGCTGTCGATCTACGGGGCACTGCACCAGCTCGCCGCCATCCAGGCAGCCCGCGAGGACAACGAGGACGAAGCCGCCCGACTCCTGGCCACCGCCGAACAACTCGCCGCCCGCACCGGCGAGACCAACGACTTCCGCACCGCGTTCGGACCCACCAACGTCGCAATCCACCGGACCGCGGTCGAGATGGAGCTAGGCCGATCCGACGATGCGCTGCGCATGGCCGAACGAGTAGACCTGACCCGTGTCGCGACGATCGAGCGGAAACTCACCCACACCGTGGACATGGCCCGCGCCTACGCCCACCGCCGCGAAGATGTCGCCGCCGTCCACATGCTCGCCCGGGTACTCGCAGACTGCGCAGAGGAAGTCCGACACTCCGTCACAATCCGCGAAACAGTCCGGGAACTGATGGCCCGAGACACCGCAGCGATCCGCGGCGAACTCCTGCCACTGGCCTCCACAGCAGGCGTGATCGAGACCTAGTGAGGGTCTGCTCGTACAGCGGGATGGCCCGACCCAGGTGCCCCGCCGCCCGGTAGGCGCCGGCCAGGCTGTTCCGCGAGGCCCGGATGTCCGGGTGGTCGCGGCCGAGCACCCGCTCGTCGTCGGTGAGGGTGGCCTTGGCGTGGTCGATGGCGCGGGTCAGGTCCGCGGTCTCGATCAAGTGACCGACGACGGCTCGGCGGGTCGCCAGCAGGCGTGTCAGGGTCGGGTCGGGGCTGTCCGGAGCGGTGTGCAGCGTGTGGGCGGCCTGCCACGCGGCGGTGATCTGGTCGGCCAGGTGCCGGGTCTGGTCCCGGCCGGCCCAGCCGGTGCCGGGTTCGGGCAACGCCCACCCGAACAGGCGCGTCCGGATTGGCCGGGTGCTGGGGCTGCCCGTTCCAGGGCGTCAACTGGAGCACCTCGAGCACCTCCGCGAAGTCGGGCAGCGCTTCGGTGGGCAGCGCGGCCACCTGTTCCGACACCGTGGCGTCGGGAACGATGCAGTACACCTACCGGCCGAGTCGTTGCCGGAGCAACGTGTGCATGTCCTCGAACGACCCCGCGTCCGGGTTTAGGCCCGTGCGCGTGATCTGCTCGGCCTTGGCCAACATCCGGTAGTACGCCCCCGGGTCGCGCATCTCCGTGTACGCGGTATGCCGCCACTTGGTCAGCAGGTCGTACAC
>WNGA01003317.1_pt1 | contig 70538 bp, 66 predicted proteins | sample 5400061 | NCBI WGS metagenome assembly WNGA01 (sample SAMN13153366, study PRJNA577476) | soil metagenome | isolation source: 100 cm soil or saprolite under grassland replicate 2 | place: USA:California | collected 2016-06-15
GCGCGGGCAATCTCTATGCAACCGCCAGTAGCGCCCAAACGATCTATAAATTCGCTCCGGACGGAGCCCGCACCGTTTTCGTGGAGCCAAGCCAGTTTAATGAGGGCGAGTATCCTGCTGGGCTTGCTTTTGACAGCAGCGGCAATCTGTTCGTTTCCATCGAAACGTTTAGCGGCCCGGGAGCCGATTCGATTGTCTATTTCAATCCGATGGGCGTGAAGACCCCCTTCGCCACCGGCCTAACTACACCTCGGGGCCTGGCCTTTGACAGTTCGTGCAATCTCTTTGTAGCCGAGGCCGGTTTACCCGAGACAAATGTGATTGGCGATATCTTGTGGTTCCCTCCTGGCGGAGGCCCGCCAACCGTTTTTGCCTCCGGCTTCGGTCGCCCGCAATTCCTCACCTTCGGGCCTCCGCGATAACACTAGCGCGTCGCACTCCACTTTTTTTACCGCAATGAAAGGCAAACCGCGAAACCAAAAGAAAGAGAGAAAAATGAATGCACTAACTCAGTTCAAAAAAATACTAATTCTGCCATTTCTCATCGCACTGGCGCTCGTCGCGCTCGCGTCGCCACCGATCGCACGCGCGGACGCCGTGACCGACTGGAACCTGATCGCCTCGACGACGATCGTCGCCGGGCAGCCGCCGCTGCTCGGAGCTGCCGGTGTCCTGGGCTTCGCGATGGTGCAGGGGGCGGTGTATGACGCGGTCAACGCGATCGACCGTAGCCACCAGCCGTACCTTGTACAGCCGAACGCGAATCCAACGGACTCGAAGGAGGGGGCCGCGGCGACGGCCTCCTATCAGGTCCTGATCGGACTGTTCCCGGCGCAGCAGCCGATCCTGGAGCCGATCTACGACAGCTACATCGAGGCGTTGCCCGATAACCCACCGGGATCGAGGGCTAATGGGGTCGCTATCGGTGAGGCGACAGCCGCGGCAATGCTCGAGGCGCGGCAAGGCGACGGACGCTTCGGGCCGCCGCCGACGCTGTACCCGCCAGCGCCGGGCATCTGGCGTCCGACGCCGCCGAACTTCGGGAACGATCCCGCGCCGTGGGTGGGGAACGTGCTGACGTTCATCGTCCCGAGTGCAGAGATGCTCCGCACCGACGGCCCGAACGCGCTCACCAGTGCCGACTACGCGGAGGACTTCAACGAGGTCAAAGAGGTCGGCTCACTCACGAGCACGACCCGAACGGCGGACGAAACCGATGCTGCGATCTTCTGGGCAGACAATGGCAATCTCCTCTGGAACCGGATCTTTCGGACGCTGGCCGCCAGCCAGTGATTGGACATCGTCGAGAACGCCCGCTTGTTCGCCATGACCAACCTGGCTGCGGCTGACGCCGCGATCGGTTGCTGGAACGACAAGTACTACTGGCAGTTCTGGCGTCCGATCGCGGCGATCCGCGAGGCCGACACCGACGGCAACCCGGCTACCCAGGCCGACCCGACGTGGCTGCCGCTGTTCGACCCGGCCACGCCGGTGCCATTCCCACCGCTCGTCACTCCGCCCTTCCCCGACCACCCCTCGGGACACGCCTGCGGAACTAGTGCAATCGTTCACACCCTCCAGAACTTCTTTGAGACCGACAAGATCGCCTTCAGCGCATTCAGCAATAAGTCGGGCACAACTAGGAGTTTCGATCGGTTCTCGGATGCGCTCAAGGAACTCATCGACGCCCGAGTGTGGTCCGGCATCCACTTCCGCACCGCCGACACACAGGGAGCCGTGCTCGGCAAGAAGGTCGCCCAATACCTCGAGAAGCACTACTTCCAGCCGGTCCGTTGACACTGAGCGGCGTGGGGCCGCAACTCACGGCCCCTCCGCCGCGGCGGCTCGTGAGTCCGACCCACGCGCACTAGGCCAAGCGCGCGTCTCACTTCTCAAGAAAATAAAGCTGTCCGACGAGTGGCGTGCTCATGCTTGGATTTTGGGCCACTGCTGGCCGGAACAGGTTTCCGAGAGCCGCGTCCCGCAACCACGCGCGGCATTGTGTCGCGCAGAGTTCGACGGGAACAGCTTTCGCGTCGCCTGTGTATGAACTACATTTTTTGTGTGAGACGAGCTTTGCAATTTCTGATTCTCGCAGCGCTTGTCGCGACCGGTTGCGGGCAAAAAGCCCCGCCAGCTTTCGATTTTGCAGCGCAGCGTCAGCAGATGGTGCAGCAACAGCTGATGACACGCGGCGTCAGCGACCAACGCGTGCTGGCTGCGATGGCGAAAGTGCCACGGGAAGAATTCGTCCCCCCGGACTCGCGCGCTGCCAGTTACGAAGACGGTCCGCTCCCGATCGGTAACGGCCAAACCATTTCGCAGCCTTACATCGTGGCGTTCATGACAGAGCGACTGCAGCCGAAGCCGGGCGATCGCGTCTTGGAAATCGGGACGGGGTCTGGTTATCAGGCCGCAGTATTAGCTGAGCTAGTGGCGGACGTTTACACGATTGAGATCATCGAGCCGCTTGCGAAAAATGCGGAAGCAACTCTGCAACGTCTCGGCTACAAGAATGTGCATGTGAAAGTGGGCGACGGGTACAGAGGCTGGCCGGAATATGCGCCCTTCGATGCAATCACGGTCACCTGCGCGCCGGATCACGTCCCACAACCGCTCATCGACCAATTGAAAGAGGATGGTCGTATGATTATTCCGGTTGGAGGTTTCGGTGATCAGGAACTTCACCTACTTCAAAAAAAGAACGGCCAGTTGCAGCGGCGCGCGGTGTTGCCAGTGCGGTTTGTCCCGATGGCGGGTGAAGCGCAGAAGGCGAAGTAATCAACCGGATAACTTGAGAGCACCATCAAAAAACAACCGAGCTGACTCGGTGTTTACCCGCCTGGCCTATTGTGCAGCGATCGCAAAGCCGACACGTCGATGCGATCTTGGTGCCGCTGCGAGTCCGTTTTGAGCGCAATGAGTGCTTCCGCGTCGAGGTAGCGCACATCGACATCATCGATCCGCGTGGATTTTGTGGAGGCAACCAGATCGGCATAACGCTTGCCTCGCATAATGGTAAACACGTCGAGAGGAAAATGTTCGATGATCCGAACGGCGCCTTCGCTTTCGCTGAAATCGACTGGACTTAGTTTGCGCGCGTGGCCTTCACCGAAATCTCGTAATTCATCGAGCAGTCGGACAACGTTGTCAGCTGATGCCTCAATCAGAATGTCCACGTCTTCGGTGGTGCGCACAAAACCGTTCAGAGCAACGGCCACTCCGCCCACGATGATGAATTTGACCTCAGCCCGGGCGAGCTTTGCCAACAACTTTTCGTACGGCGTGTCCATCGTCGGCCCGTTGTGGCCGTGGCAACTTTGCCATAAACCGATTCAAGCGATAAAGCCGATCCCAAACGTCACCGCGTGTGCGACCAACTTGTTTTTTGATCAGCTCTTTGTCCCATGAGGTTTGCATGCCAACTACTTAGTCTCCGCGAGTTTTTTCAAATCGACGCGCTTGACCCATCCCTGCAATTCGCTGGGCTCCTGGTTCTGCAACTCGATCTGGAGAAAGTAACGGTTGGCGATCATTACCCACAGAGTGGCATGTTTAGTGTCTTTCTCGAACGCTTCAAATCCAGGGTGGCCATCGATCGTGACAGATTTGCTGTAACCTTCGCTGCTTTCGCTGTTGCTGTTCCATGCAGCGGTGGTGGCAGCGACATAATCCGGATTAGCAACCGAATCGAGTATGCTAATCGCCGCGGTCGGTGCCTTGTCCCCTTCACCCTTGTGATAGTCGCGGTGCACGTTTGTGATTCTGAATCCGCCGACGTCTTCGGTAGAACCCTCCGGTTTATCAGCAGTCCAGCCTTGCGGCGGTTCCGGTAAAACGGGGAGCAATTTCTGATACTCGACGGCCTCAGGTACGAGAATCGGTTCGTTCTGTGCCTGGGCGACACCAAGCACAACGCCGGCAAGCAATGTCAGCACCAAAAATCCAGCATGTGCTTGGGAACAAACGCAAGTCGCTGATTTCATGCTAATCCTTTCCAGCGTGATTTGGGATTAACGTACCCGATTGACTTTACCTCGGCTGTCAAGACGCTTCCACGATGCGCACACGAGAGCTCGCGTCTACGTACTTGTCTGACTTGGTTTCTCGCCTCTCCCTTGTCAAGGGAGAGGGTAGGGTGAGGGTTCCTTAATTGGTATCTCGCCATGCCGGAGACCCCTCACCTCAATCCTCTCCCCTTGCTTCAGGGGAGAGGCGGATTAAATCGAGCTACGAAAGCCATCGGGCCAGTGTGGTTCGTCACTCGTGCGATCAACGTCGTAATAGGTATTGGAGTTCTAGCCGTGGCGGCTCGTCTGGTTTCAATCAATCAGCCTTATGTCGATCACTGGAGCTGGAGACAAAGCGACGTCGCGGCGATTGCACGGAATTTTTACGAGGGAGGTTTTCGTTTTGCTTTTCCGCAGATCGATTGGGCCGGCGACGCGACCGGTTATGTCGGAACGGAGTTTCCCATTTTGCCGTTTCTCGCAGCGATTTGTTACAAGGTCGCTGGTATTCACGAATGGATTGGACGCAGCCAGGCCGTAATTTTCTTCGCTGTTTCGCTGCCGTTTTTCTTTTTGCTTGTCCGGGAGGTCTTCGACAACACAGCGGCGGCTTGGGCTACATTTTTTTTTAGTTTCGCGCCATTGAATGTTTTTGCCGGCCGTTCGTTCATGCCGGATGTCCCATCGCTTATCCTCGCGATAATCGGGCTATATTTCTTCCTGCGTTGGATCCGCGATCGTGAGTGGGCGCCGCTTCTCGTGGCTGCGATCGTCATCTCGCTATCCATCCTGATAAAAGCCACGAGCATCATTGTCGCCGCGCCGCTTTTGTACTTAGCTGTAGCCGGGATCGGTGATCCCGGCCGACGTGAAATAAAGCTCGTGACAATCCGGCATCGCCGATCCCGGCTACAGCTGCTTCTGTTCGCTGCGCTCGCGGTCTTGCCGTCGGTTGCGTGGTATTGGCACGCGTACCAAATCGCGCAGAGATTTTATCCCTATCACTTCTTCGGCGCCGGTGGGATTCGGATCGAAAATTTCTCGTGGTACTGGGCTATTGCGCGAGAGACGGTGAGATCAAGCCTGACGCCGATTCTGGCTATCTTAGCGCTCGTCGGTTTGTTCGTAGCGCCGCGCTTGCGTTGCAATGCGGGCAGGCCGCGATCAAAGTATTCAGCTCTTTTTCATTGGTGGCTGGTTGCGATGGTTCTCTTCGTCATCATTGCAGGCTATGGCAACCGCCATCGATGGTATCAGCTTCTTTTCGTGCCGATAACAGCTGCACTTGCCGGTGCGGCTTGCGCTTTTCTTGGCTCAAAAATCTCTTCGCGTGTTGTCGCAATAACACTGTCAATCCTAGTCGCGAGTCCGTTTGGCATTCTTTCCTTTCTATGTGTGCGACCACTTTACGAATCCTCCGCCGCTCAACTTCGCGACGCTGGTCTGGAGCTAGACAAGATTACAGCGCCTGATGCGTTAATCGTTGCCGCAGACACCGGAGATCCGACGATATTTTATTATGCGAGGCGCAAGGGCTGGCATTTTCTGGAAAAAGACGGCATTTACGCCGGCAATCCGAGCGACAATCACGAAGCAAATACTAATCTTGAAGAGCTACGCCGCCGTGGCGCAACACACGTTGCTCTCACCACGAACACGTTCTGGTGGTTAGATTACTATCCTGAATTCGCGCAGCATCTCAGCGATAGCGCGGTGCTGATGGAGACGACTCCAGAGTTCAAAATCTACAAACTCACCGCCAGCGCAAGGTGAGAGCGTATAGGCCTTTTTTTTGGCAGCGTTTGCCACTTGTCGGTTCGGAATCGTTCTCCCAGCTGAAACGCGCTGGGGCGAATGGTCGCCTCTCCTTTGCAGGGAGAGGGGGAGGGTGAGGGATCAGTCAGGACGGTTGGCGTGTTCCGGGCTGCAACCCCTCACCTTCATCCCTCTCCCCTGTCCAAGGGGAGAGGCGGGAAAAGAATTGGCGGCGCATTGCCAGCTTCAATCAGTCTTCGCATGAAGCTACGGCTTGGCAGGCCACTCCGCTTAGCTACGCTCGGATAACCTTGGAACCTTCGAAGCCGCGCCGTCAGCTTGGGTTATTCGATGCCACGATGATCGTGATGGGCGGCATCGTGGGCGCAGGAATCTTCGCCAATCCTTCCGAGGTAGCGCACCGTGTTCACACGCCGTTTCTGATCCTCGGCGTCTGGGTGCTCGGGGGCTGTATCGCGATGTGCGGCGCGTTTATCTGGGCTGAGCTTGCAACACGCCTGCCCGCGGCAGGTGGCCAGTACGTCTATCTCCGCGAAGCATATCATCCTGCGGTGGCATTCATGTACGGATGGGGACTGCTTCTCGTCACGCAGACCGGCGGCATGGCTGCGGTGGCAGTCATCTTTGCGTCTTATTTTCGGGAGCTCACGGGAACGAATTGGAACGACAGCGCGATTGCCGCAGTGACACTGCTCACGTTGACTGGCATTAACTGCCTGGGGGCACGCGCCGGCAGCAACGTGCAGAGCGGACTTATGTTGTTAAAGATTGGTGCGATTGCAGCGCTCGTATTCATTGGATTTGTGGTTGGCCATAACTCGCTCAAACCGGAAGGAGTGCTTGGAGAACCAGCTTCATTTGGCGTGTTGAAGAGAATCGGAGCAGCGATGGTGCCGATCGCTTTCGCCTACGGTGGATGGCAGACCGCGACTTTCGTTGCGGCTGAAATGCGCGATGCGTGCCGCGATTTATCTCGCGGACTGCTGATCGGCGTGGGTAGCGTTGTAGCTCTTTACCTTGCAGTTAATCTCGCGTGCCTGCGAGTACTCGGCCCGGCTGGGCTGGATGCCACCACGACTCCCGCTTCTGATCTGATGCGGATGGCACTGGGCCAGCGCGGCGCGCAATGGATTGCTATCGCGATCACAATTTCCACTCTGGGATTCCTCAGCCAAAGCATGCTCACAGCCCCGCGCGTGTACTACGCGATGGCGCGTGATGGGCTGTTCTTTGCGAGCGTGGGTAAGTTATGGCCGCGTTCGGGAGCGCCGGTGGTAGCGATCGTCCTTCAAGGCTTGGCAGCAATCGTCATCGCCTGCTCTGGAACGTACGGCGAGATCTTGAACTTCGAAGTGACCGTCGACTTTATCTTTTTTGCAATGACAGCGGCAGCACTGTTCTTTTTACGCCAGCGTCACATCGGATCAGACACAGTTGTTTATCGCGTTCCGGGTCATCCTTTCACGACGATGTTGTTTGTTTTGTCCTGCGCCGGAATAGTCATAAGCGCAGTCATCGCTTCGCCTCGCAATAGCGCGATCGCGTTGTGCATCATGCTGGCCGCTCTCCCCGTTTACTATTTCTGGAGCAGCTTTAACCGAGCACAGATCAAAAGTGAGTAGATGAACAATATCCGCGTCAACAGGTTGCCTCGCCCTTCCAGAGAGAGGGGGAGGGTGAGGGTCTGGTTCACGCTGCAGAAACCCCTCACCTCAGTCCTCTCCCCTCAGGCGGAGAGAGGTGAGAAAGGTCGCCGTAACTGGTTTAAATTGTGGAAATTGACAATCAGCGAAGCTCATTCATGAGACACAAGCATTCCGATTACATGCATTGGTCGAAGACGCAGAGTCGCGCGCGGTTCAATCTCGCGACGAGCGGCGTGGCGCCGTTTCCGCTTCGCGAATTGCCAGTGAATTTGGAGGAGCTCGAAATTAACGGGGACAACAGCTACGGCTACGCGCCGTTGCAGCAAGCCATCGCTGCGCATCACGAAGTCGATCCCGAATGCGTGGTAGAATCTGGGGGCACATCCATGGCGAATCACCTTGCCATGGCAGCGATCATCGAGCCCGGAGACGCAGTGTTGATCGAGCATCCAACGTATGGACCGATTCTCGATGTCGCACGGTATCTGGAAGCAGACGTGAAACGTTTCCGGCGAGTGGAAGAAAATGGCTGGACCATCGATCCGGCGGACGTTCGGCGTTGCGTCACGCCGAAGACGCGGCTTATCGTGATCACGAATCTCCATAATCCTACAAGCGTGCTTACACCCGAGCCGGTTCTGCGCGAGATGGGCGATATGGCGCGGAGCGTCGGCGCGCTCGTGCTGGTCGATGAAGTTTATCTGGATGCTGTTTATGAGGGGACGCCGCGCACATCATTCCATCCTGGGCCGGAGTTCGTGGTGACGAGTAGTTTGACGAAGGTTTACGGAGTTAGCGGCCTCAGATGCGGATGGATACTGGCGCAACCTGATCTCGCATGGAAGATGCGCCGCCTGAATGATCTTTATAGCGCGACAGCGGTTTATCCTGGCGAGCTGCTCAGTGTCGCCGTGTTCCAACATCTAGACCTTCTTCGCGAGAGAGCACGCCGGATCGTCGATGCGGATCGCAAATTGCTTCGCGAGTTTCTCGCGCGGCAGTCAGCTGTTTCCGCTGTTTGGACGGAGTGGGGCACGACCTCATTCGTCAAATTACGAGATGGCAACGGCGATATTTTTCTAGAGCGGTTGCGTGCGGAATTCGATACCTCGGCAGTTCCGGGTCGTTTTTTCCAAATGCCTGATCACTTTCGCATCGGCATGGGCGTGAATACGAAAATGTTCGCCGAGGGTCTCAACCGCATCGGTCACGCACTAACATCAGGGTAGGGCCGATTGACCCCAACGCGCGAAAGCTTTCGGAGTCAATCGCCTGGGCTACCACGCGCAAACTTAACAACGTAAATCGCGACGTGGATTCGTCTTTCACCTCCTGAGTTCCCTGAGGAAGTCCCTTTTTCCTGAGGTGCATCCAAGATGTCGAGACTTTCTGCTTTCTTTTTTGATAAACCGCACCAGTTGCTTCCGTTCGCGCGTGATGGACAATCAGCACCAGGATGAAGACGCCTGAAAATTTCGACATTCGTCCGGCGAGCGTGGAAGACGTGCCGATCATCCTTCAGCTCATTCGCGATTTGGCTACGTATGAACGTGCGCCACATGAAGTTACTGCGACCGAAGAACAGCTTATCGATGTTTTGTTCGGACAACGGCCGTCCGCGGAAGTTCTCCTCGCGTTTGAAGGAAAATCGCCAGTCGGGTTCGCAGTTTTCTTCCATAATTTTTCCACTTGGCTGGGACGGCCCGGCCTTTATCTCGAAGATTTGTTCGTCAAGCCTGAGAAGCGCGGCAAAGGCTATGGTCGCGCGCTGCTTGTAGAGCTTGCGAAGATCGCGCGTGATCGTAGCTGCGGTCGAATGGAATGGGCCGTGCTCGATTGGAACGAGCCCGCCATAAAATTTTATCATGCGCTTGGCGCCAAGCCGATGGACGAATGGACCGTATTCCGGTTAACGCGTGATGGGATTGAAAGACTGGCCGGAAAGTAGCGCATGCTTGCGGCTTGCGGCTTCGCGCCTCACGGATTGACGCTCGTACACAACTGCCGAAACGATTACGAGCAGGAGCACGAGTACGAGAAGAGTTAAAGTGGCAAAGGAACATACAAAGATCGAGGACTACGCGTTTCTTAGTGACACGCAGACGGGCGCGCTGGTGAGTCGCGACGGCTGTGTCGATTGGCTTTGTTTTCCCCGGTTCGATTCGCCGGCATGTTTTGCGTCGCTCCTCGGCGAGAAGGAAAATGGGCACTGGCGGTTTTTTCCGGCAGAGGAAGTTGAAGCCACGCGCCGCCGCTACCGGGGAGAGACGCTGATTCTCGAAACGGAAATTGAAACGAAAAGTGGTGCGGTGCGCCTGATCGATTTTATGCCGCCGCGTGGCGAGAACCCTGACATCATCCGCATCATCGAAGGGTTGCGCGGCAAAGTGTCGATGCAGATGGAACTGATCATCCGCTTCGATTACGGGCATATCGTGCCGTGGGTGCGGAGACGTAAACAACACGATGGACTGGAGGCGATTGCCGGGCCCGATGCATTGATCTTACGAACGCCGGTTGAAACGTGCGGGAAAGATTTAACCACGGTGGCCGAGTTTACCGTGGCAAGAGGAGATCGCCTTCCTTTTGTGCTTACGTGGTTCGCCTCTCACACAGATCCGCCGAGAAAGATAAATCCTGAGCACGCATTGCGCGACACGGAAAAATTCTGGGGAGATTGGGCGAAACAATTTCAAAGCGAAGGGAAATGGCGCGATGCGGTGGTGCGCTCACTGATCACGCTCAAAGGATTGACCTATGCGCCTACAGGCGGCCTGGTCGCGGCGCTTACCACTTCGCTACCGGAGCAAATAGGAGGCGTCCGCAACTGGGATTATCGCTACTGCTGGTTGCGAGATGCTGCGCTCATTCTGCTGGTATTAATGCGCGCGGGCTACCGCGACGAAGCCACATCCTGGCGCCAATGGCTACTGCGCGCCATCGCCGGCAGCCCGGCACAAATGCAAACGATCTATGGCGTGCGTGGCGAACGCCGTCTCGATGAGTACGAGATTCCATGGCTATCAGGCTATGAAAACTCCCGGCCGGTGCGCGTTGGTAATGCAGCGTCGAATCAGTTCCAGCTGGATGTTTATGGCGAAGTGCTGGCTGCGATCTGGCAGGCTGATTGTGCCGGAATCAAAATGACGGAACCCGATTGGGCGCTAATGGTCCAGCTCATGAAATTTCTCGAATCGCATTGGCAGGAGCCGGATGAGGGAATTTGGGAAGTCCGCGGCGGTCGCCAGCATTTTACGCACTCAAAAATGATGGCGTGGTTGGCGTTCGACCGCGCAATCAAGCTGGTTGAGGAATGCGATTGCGCGGCAAACGAGCACTTTGGTCGCTGGCAAAAAATTCGCCATCAAATTCACGAGCAAGTTTGCGAACACGGCTACAACCCGGGGAAGAAGGCTTTCACACAGGTCTATGGATCTGATGCTCTGGATGCAAGCCTCCTCACGATGCCGCTCGTGGGGTTTCTCCCAGTGACTGACAAGCGCGTCCTTGGCACGATCGAAGCGATCGAACGCGAATTAATGCAAGGTGGCCTGGTGCTACGTTATCGGCCGCAGGAAACAGGCGTCGATGGATTGCCAGGCACCGAAGGAGTATTTCTTCCCTGCTCGTTTTGGTTGGCCGATTGTTTGCATCTCCTCGGTCGGAAAAAAGAAGCGCGAGAGTTATTCGAGCGCCTGCTCGATCTTCGCAACGATCTTGGACTGCTTTCCGAAGAGTACGATCCACGCAATAAGCGTCAGCTGGGAAATTTTCCGCAGGCTTTCTCGCACGTGGCACTGGTAAGTTGTGCCCGAATTCTGGCCGATGAGGAGACGCTGGCGCGCGGACAATAATTAGATCTGCGCCTCGCTCGAGGAAACGAGCCGTCGAATCAAGTCCTCGAGGGTAACGATCCCGCGAAGGTTTTTCTTTTGATCCACGACAGCAGCAAGACCAAGCCGAGCAGCTCGCAACTGCTGTACAATCCGGTAGGCGGGCTCCTCCTCCGTGGTGGTTACAATGCGCCGGGCATAATCGCCCAGCGGTTTGTTTCCATCTTGGTCGAGCAGGATATCGAGAACATTAATTAGGCCAATCGGCTGCCCTCCCGGGGGGACGACTGGCAAACGATCAAGACCGGCAGCCGTTGAGAGTTCCACTGCTTCCCGAGTTGACGCACCTGGCTGCAACACGACGACTTTCGTCGAGGGCAGCATCACGTCACGAACCTTGACGCCGCGAAAGTCAACGACGCTATGGATCATTGCGCGCTCGGTCGCGGTGAGAGCCCCTTCGCGCTCGCTTTCCGTGGCGATCTGCTTTAGCTCTTCGCGAGCGGCAAAAAGACTTGCATGTTTCGCGGCACGAGCCGGCAGGACGAGTTTGCCAAGCCGTGCGCCAAGTTCGAGCAGAGGCGCAAATAGCATTGAAGCGAACTCGAGCACGCCGGCAAGGCGAGCTAACGCGCGAAAAGGGAAACGCCGGAACAGCGACTTGGGTAACACAGAGAGCAGGAACAGATAAACCGGAAGTGCGATTGCCAGCGCGAATAAGAAGCCGGCATTACCGTACGATCGAACGAGCTGTCTCGTCAGCAACAGCAGACCAAGTATGTCGGCCGCATTCGTGAAGAGCAGAACGGTTGCCAGCAACCGTTCCGGGTGTTTGAGCAGACGATCGAGCCGCCGGGCTGCTGGCACTCCGCGCTTCAAATTCTGCCGAAACCGCACCGGGTCGATCGACAGCAGCCCGCTCTCAATCCCGTTGAAGAAAAACGAAACGACCCAGCAACAGAAAATGATGAATCCTACGATCATGCCGCAGCCTCGAATGCAGTCGTTTTCTGCAGCAGAACTTCCTCAATTCGTTTACGTCCGGAGCGACGCACGGTGATCGAAAGACGCGGAATCTCGAGTTTTGTACCCGAGGGCGGCAAATACCCTAGCCGCGTAAAAACAAGTCCGCCGATGGTGTCTATCCCTTCCGCGTCGATCTGAAAACCGAGATGTTCGCTCAAATCATCCAGACGCGCATTGCCGCTGACGAGAAATCTACCGTGTCCCAGCGGCTCGATGTACAGGGCGACATCCCCCCGGGGCACCGCATCGCTAAGAATCTCTTCCATGATATCGTCCATGGTGATGATTCCTTCGGTGCCGCCAAATTCGTCAACCACCACTCCCATTCCTTGAGGACGAGTCAGAAAAAGGTTGAGTAACTCCAACGCACACATCGTCTCGGAAACAAACGAGGGAGCGATGAGTTTCTCAGTGTAATGTTCCGACGGATCGAGCAGAAACAGTTTCGCATCAATAATGCCGAGAATTTGATCAGACGTATCTGCATAAACCGGGACCCGCCGGTGACGTTTCTCCTTCAAGCGCGCGATCGCATCTTCATTTGTTAAATCATCCGGCAGCATGAAGCTATCGACGCGCGGTGTCATGCAGTCCTTCGCCGTTTTGTCGCCTAGCTTGATGATTTCCTGAATCATTTCGCGTTCGCCTTCATACAAAGCGCCCTCTTCTTCACCCATCTCAATCAGCGTCCCCAGTTCCTCGTCGCTCAAACGCGCACGAGTACGTAGATGCACAGGCGTGAGAAGATCAACGACATAAGCGCTGACCGTCTCGAGTCCACGTCCCATGCGATCGAGAAGCGGCATTGCTATTTGCAACGTCAGGGCGCCGATTGCCGAGAGTCTATAAGGCGCCGAAAGCGCCAGGAGTTTTGGAATGAAATCGCAGAACAGCACCACCACGGCAAAGATCGCAATTCCAACCAACCACTGCGGAATGCGTCCGGCGAAAGGCCCCTCCCACAGAAAAAAAAGACACAACACCACCAGCACAACGTTCACGAGTCCGTCGCCCAGCAGCAGGACGTTTAGAACGCGGCGCGGATTTTCCTGGAAAAGTTGTATGAATTTAGTGAGTCCGGGATGATTCGCTTCCAGACGACGCAATTGATGTAGCTTGAGCAAGAACAGCGCGGTCTCCACTCCGGAAAAGAGCGCGGAACAGAAAATCAAGATCGCAATCGCAGCCAGCAAAACGGCCAGGGTGGCGGCTGTCATTTCTACTGCACCGGACCGCGCGCCACAGGGGTCGCCTCTCCCTCGCCAGGGAGAGGGAGCGCGTGAGGGTGTCCCTCGGAAGAGCTGATGGTTGCTGGTTTGCTCATTCTCTGAGCTACGAGCAAATTAAGCGCTTCATGGACAAAGGCGAGAGGATTTCGCAGTTTGTGGCCGAACTGAGTGGTGACGATGTCAATTTCGACCTGACAGACGTTGCAAAGCACCCCTTTTACCGCGCGTTTTTCCATTGCTGGAACGCACAACGTTATTACGAAGCTCATGACGTTCTCGAGCAGCTTTGGCTGAAAACGAAATCGCGTGATGCGGATTACTTCAAAGGCTTGATCCAGGCGGCCGGCGCTTTCGTTCATCTTCAGAAGCGATTCGAACACCCATCGCACGCGAAGCATGGCAGGCGTTTGCCGCCTGCAGTGCGTTTGTTCCGGCTCGCTGAGAAGAATCTGTCAACATTCATCCCGCGACATCACGGGCTGGATGTCACTGCGTTTTGCCAGCTCTTACGCACGTACGTCGATCAGATCGTCGCGTCCGATTATCAAACGAATCCCTGGTCGCCTGACACCGCGCCCAAGCTGGAACTAAGGTAGGGGCGGTTCACCCGAACCAACCCGGGCGATTGGGGTCAATCGCCCCTACCGAGTAAAGAGCAGTTTGATTCCGGCGATAAGCAGGATCGTTGCGAGGCAAAGCGAAATCACGCGGACGGCAAAACGCCTGCTCCCCAAATGCGAGCCGATGATGCCGCCGATAACCGCAGCCGCCGCAAGAACCAAACCTAGTGAAGGGATGGAACGAACTTTCGTAAAGTAGCCAATCAGCCCCGCAATTGAGTTCACCCAAATGAACAGTGCCGAAACAGCGGCGGCCTGACGAATGTGCGCCCAACGGCAAAACAGCAGAAGCGGCGTGAGAAATATTCCCCCTCCGGTTCCCGTTAGCCCCGCAAGAAATCCAAGACCGGCTCCGACGCTCACCGCAATCGGCCGCGAGGGAGGGAACGTTTGCGGCGGATCACTCCGGCGAAACACAAGCCGCGCGGCGGAGAAAAGCAGCACAATCCCGATAAGGATCCTCAGAATCGAAGCAGACGGCTGCAAATAGCCGCCGACATACGCTGCCGGAATGGAAAGCAGCGCAAATGGCCAGAAAAGTTTCCAGGAAAAATGGCCGGCTCGCCAAAATTGGAACGCGCCAATGGACGCGACGAGGATGTTCAACACAAGTGCAGTGGGACGAATCGCCGTGGGCGCAATCCCGAACAGCGTCATTGTCGCGATGTAACCCGATGCACCGGCGTGACCGACCGAGGAGTAAAGAAAGGCGATAACACCGATGGCCAGAAATAGAAGAACGAGATGTGTGGTATCCATGCCTTGTCATGTCGAGCGGAGTCGAGACATCTCTAATTTTTTCTGAGGATGTCATCATTACGTCCGCGAAAAACAGCCAGAGATTCCTCGACTTCGCTCGGAATGACAAGAACGCCCAGCACTTTCGATAGATATGTTCTACGTGTACGTTCTACAAAGCGCCGATGGCAAAAGCTTGTATTACGGCTTCAGCAGCAACCTGAAGCACCGCATTAGACGGAGCATTGCTGCAGGTTTAGAAAGTGCTGGGTGAGAAGCCACTTCCGCTTTGGATTTCTGGCGTTAACGTGCCTAGTGACATCGAGCGACACCTTTGCTCAGCGCACGCCTGCGCGTTCCGACCACACAAACCGCCTCGCTCTTGAGAAGTCGCCATACCTTCTCCAGCACGCGCATAATCCCGTCGATTGGTATGCATGGGGCGAAGAAGCGTTCGCCAAAGCGCGTCGAGAAAACAAACCGATCTTTCTCTCGGTTGGTTATTCGACCTGCCACTGGTGCCATGTCATGGCCCACGAATCGTTCGAAAACGAAGAAGTAGCCGCGATCATGAATCGCGAATTTGTGAACATTAAGGTGGACCGGGAAGAGCGACCCGACGTCGATCGTGTTTACATGACCTTTGTTCAGGCAACGACCGGCGGCGGCGGGTGGCCGATGAGTGTTTGGTTGACGCCGGATCTGAAACCGTTTGTAGGCGGAACTTATTTTCCGCCGGAAGACCGATACGGACAACCTGGCTTCAAGAAAGTGCTCGAACGGATCGCGACTGCTTGGAAAGAAAATCACGACAAGATCGTCGAGCAAGGGGGGCAAATCGTTGCGGCGCTGCGTGACTCGCAAACGAGACCAAGAGACGAAAACAAGATTGATCCAGGCATTTTCGACGCTGCTTATCAGCAGCTTGACCGCAGTTATGATCCAAAGGAGGGCGGGTTCGGCAGCGCGCCAAAATTTCCGCGGCCAGTGACGCTCAATTTCTTGATGCGATGTTATGCCCGCGATCCTAAGAGCGAAGCTGGAAAACACGCGTTCGAAATGGCCCTGTTCACTCTTCACAAAATGGCCGCGGGAGGCATGCACGATCACATCGGCGGCGGCTTTCATCGGTACTCGGTTGATCGTTACTGGCATGTGCCGCACTTCGAAAAAATGCTTTACGACCAGGCGCAGCTCGCGGTCGTCTATCTCGACGCGTTCCAAATTTTGAGCGACCCTCACCTCAACCCTCTCCCTGGCCAGGGAGAGGCGGACGCGAAGGCACCGGTGAGGGTCGAATTCGAATCGGTTGCGCGTGACATTCTGAATTATGTCGCCCGCGACATGACATCGAAGGAAGGCGGCTTTTTCTCCGCCGAAGATGCCGACAGCCCCATTGTAGCCAGGATCGGCGATCCCGGCCACAGAAAGACTGCGGAAGGCGCATTCTACATTTGGACAAAAAAAGAGATTGAGGAAGCGCTGGGTGACGCCGCTGAGGTTTTTGAATTCCATTACGGAGTGCAACCGCATGGCAATGCGCCTGAAGGAAGTGATCCGCAAGATGAATTCCGCGGAAAGAATATTTTGATTGAACGGCACACCATTGCAAAAACCGCAGAGCACTTTAACAAAAGCGAACAGGAGATTGCCAAATCGCTCGCAGAAAGTCGCGAGAAACTATTTGCGATTCGTGCAAAACGACCGCGGCCGCATCTCGACGACAAGATCATCGCCGCTTGGAATGGCCTGATGATTTCAGCTTATGCCCGCGGTGCGCAAGTGCTCGATGAACCGCGCTACTTGGAAATCGCAACGCGCGCAGCCAAATTCTTCAGGACAAATCTCTACGAAGAAAAGAGCAAAATGCTCTATCGCAACTATCGTGGGGGCCGCGGCGATATCGAGGGGTTCGCCGACGATTATGCATTCGTTATTCAGGGTCTTCTCGACCTTTACGGAGCCTCATTCGATATCGAGTGGCTCAAACTCGCGGCCCAATTGCAGGAGACGCAGGACCACTTGTTTTTCGACGAGAAAAACGGGGGCTACTTCAGCACGAGCGGTAAAGACGAAAGTGTTTTCCTTCGGATGAAAGACGACAACGACGGCGCCGAGCCGGCAGCGAGTTCGGTTTCAGCGCTGAATCTTTTGCGGTTATCCCAGCTCCGCGACGACCAAAGGATGGCGGAGCAAGTGCGAAAAACGATCGATGCGTTTGCGACCACACTTTCGCATTTTCCCAGCGCCATGCCGCAAATGTTGGTCGCGCTTGATAACTCGTTGACTAAACCACGACAGATCGTGATCGCCGGGAAAAAGGATGCGCCGGAAACCAAAGCGTTACTTAGGGAGGTGCATCGTCATTTTCTGCCAAAGACAATTCTGGTTTTAGCCGACGGCGCCGAAGGCCAAAAATTTCTCGGCGAGAAGAATGAAGCTATCCGCGCGATGTCACTAGTTGAAGGCAAGCCAGCCGCCTACGTGTGCGAAAATTTCACCTGCAAAGCACCGGTGACCGATCCGAAAGCGCTGCCTGAATTGTTGAAGTTCTAGAGGCGCTCGTCGCGAACGCTCAGCGCCTATTTGCTACCTGGCTTAACGGCTGGAATTGTTACCAGATCCGGCGGCAGGTTGTCGGCAGAAAACGTCTCGACGTCCATTTCAACCAGGCTAATGAATGGGCAGCCGAAATTTGGTTTCGCAGCACCGCTGCGATCGACAATCACCCCGACTGCGGAAACCATACCTCCGTGCGCGCGAACGATATCGATCGTCTCCTGCACGCGTCCGCCGCGGGTGACGACGTCTTCGACCACGACGAATTTTTCGTTGGCCGAGATTTGAAAACTGCGGCGCAAGACAAGGTTTCCATCTTCTTTTTCGACAAAGATATGGCGTTTACCTAACGAACGCGCGACTTCCTGACCGACAATAATTCCGCCGAGAGCAGGTGAGATGACTGTGTCGCAATCAAACTGGCGAAGTTTGTCGGCCAGCCATCCACAGACTTTTGCTGCGATCTGCGTGTGCTCAAGGAGCAGCGCGCATTGGAAATACTGACGGCTGTGCAAGCCGGAGCGCAAAATGAAGTGACCATCTAGCAATGCGCCGGTTTTGCGGAAAAGTGAGAGAAGATCTTCGCTCATCCGGGGAGCGCGCGCCGCTGGCGTGCTGTTTTCGGTGGCCCGCCGAAAACTTTCAGGGAATGCACATGCCATTCCAAAGGTGAAAGAGCGGGAGTTGGTCCCCGTGCTGTGCAAAAACTATTCGATGAGCCATCGAACGGAGCACGCCAGCGGCGTCCGCTCCCCAGATGCGGAAGCATCCTAGCCAGACGTGTCATACGCGGTTTGCGCAGTCTCTTCGGCGACCGCAATCACTTCGATTTCCACATTCGCGCCTTTTGGTAGCGCGGAGACTTGGACTGTAGAACGCGCGGGAGGATCCTGTTTGAAATAGGAGCCGTAAATTTCATTTACTCTTTGAAAGTCGCCTAAATTAGTGAGGAAGATCGTGGTCTTAACGACATTGTCGAAACTGAGTCCTTCAGCTCTCAAGAGGGCTGCGATATTATCCAACGCTCGTCGCGTCTGCGCAGTGATATCCCCGGAAACAATCTCGCCAGATTTAGGGTCGAGCGGAATCTGTCCGCTGCAAAAGAGGAAACTTCCGCTGCGCACAGCTTGCGAGTAGGGCCCAATCGCCGCTGGCGCTTCGTTCGTGGAAATGATCTTCTTCATGTGGCCGATTGTAACTGCAAATCTGAGCGGCACAACGAATGAGAGACGCGACTGCGAAAGCATGGCGAGTGGTAGCGTCCAGAGCCTGCAGAATTTTGTAGCGCAGGCGCGTCGCCTACCGGGTAATGGCAAGCGGGCCGCTTGCCCTACAACCACATTGCTGCATACTGGGAACCCCACGATGCGAAGCTAGATCGAATGTCGTTTACGGCTGGGTAGCTCAGTTGGCAGAGCAGTGGACTGAAAATCCACGTGTCGGCGGTTCGATTCCGCCCCCAGCCATACCTCCGAAAACTCGTCAAGCGCAGCAAAACCTCGCACCGAAGAGTGTATCAGCTGTCTTTTTAGATGCCGATTTTTGGCGTTTAAGCTGAAGCAATACGTCAGTAAGTCGTGCTCGGGCAATTTGTTAATGGACGCGCAATGCGGTAATTGAAGCATGACCGAAATTCGTATCTGCCGCTACGAGGATACAAATCCGGTCCACATTTATCTGGACCCGCTAACAGATCTCGTAACGTGGCTCGAATATTACTCTTCCGTTGATTATGTCCAGACCTCCTGACGCGCCGACACGGGGTCGCCTTACAGGCGGCACGTGAGAGAGCGCGGCGTGTGGGCCCGCCCGCGCGTTTAGCAAGAGAATATATAAATCAAGCGTTGAGCGGTTCAGGTGATGTGTCATTCCTACCTATCTATTACGGGATGCTAAACCTGTTGAAGGTTTATGTCTTGTTTGGCCCTTACAACGCGCTTCTCCCTTCGAACCGTTGGCATGGTGCTTCGTATGACGGGTACGCCAAGAACAGTCAGACGTTGCTAACTGAGAGGATCACGCTCCATCCGGGAGGGACGATTCCTCTATTCTATCAAACGATTACAGGAAACCGCATCTCGCGAAAAATGTCGGCGCGACTTAGCGATATTTACCCATTCCTTTTGGGAGTGGGCGCCGAATATCGGTTGGCGACGGGGAGGCCACCCCAAATCGCTACCTTGCACTTTTACTTAGTACAAATGGGAAAGTGCAGCCATTTGTGTGTGTCCGCTGTGCCACCTCCCGGAACGACGATATCCGGGGCGAACCAGCTAAAACCTCTAATTGGATTTAAGAAGAATCCGGAAGGACATTTTATCAGCGGTCCAATCACAAAGAGCCGACCATTGCGGTCTCACTTGCGGGCCTTCTTATTGTGTCAGCATGTGGACGGCACAAGTGCAGCGAGAATTTCTGGCTCACACTTTTTTTCCCCGGAAGAACTTCCGATCGTGCTCGCATTTTTTCATATGTCCTCGGTCGTTAGATATAAGCCCGAGTTTCTTGCTCGGTTGAAGGATTCGAAATATTGGCCGCTGCTCTCCACGGTTCGTCGGTATTCTCTGTTGCAATTTCTCATGGGTTTCTGGTCATTCACTCACAACCAAACACTCATGATAAATCCTCCAGGCTCTAAACTGTAAGTTGAAGCACAATTGTTCTCCCTAGAGATTTGGCTACCACCTTCGGGGCAATGCCAAAGGTGTTTTGATGAGTGCGTATTGGCTATAGTGCGAGCCATTTGATGAAATACGATTGGAGAGAGGCTGGCGAGGAATGGTCGGCACCGTGGGGCAGTTCCGCTGCGCAATGGGCCGGCACAATTCTTCCCCGCATTCGCGATTTCCTGCCAACCGGCGCGATTTTGGAAATTGCGCCCGGCTTCGGGCGATGGACGCATTATCTCAAAGATTACTGCCAAGACCTGTGGATTGTCGATCGCTCGAGTGAATGTATCGAAGCCTGTCGCCAGCGTTTCGCGGCTGATTCGCACGTGCGTTGTTACCTTAATGACGGCCGCTCACTCTCGATGATTCCCTTCACCCGCTATCTATCTTAAGTTTTCAGCTAGTGTAGGGAAAAATGTAGGGAAATCCGCCCAACTCCTCTGATTGCGTTGGTTCGGGTTCCCGTACGCGCTGGCAATGTCAGAGCTACCAGACAGTCCACATTCCGTTGCCGTCGGGAATGGTCTGATTCGCGCGGCCGCTAGAATCCGAGATCCTTCCCTAACCGACGCATTGCTAATTGCATCTCAACTGGACATCAGTCGGTTCCAAGTCTCGGTCGGAAGAGTACATACCAAATCCCGACACCGATCAACACCGGGAGCGCTCCAGCGATCAGAACTGAGTTGCCAGTCGAGATCAACAGAGTGACAAATCCAACAAGGCCGAGCGCTGCAACGGGTGTGAACACACAATTCCAAGTCCAGATCATGAGGGCGTAGAGCGGGCCATTTTTACGGAGGTCCTGCTCAAAAGTCTCCCCCCTTCTAAAATGCGAGAGGTCGGACGGTCCGCATCGAACAGGCCGTGCTGACCGATGCACGCGAGACGGCTTTGACGGGTTACGACCCCTTAGCCTGAGGGAGCCGTCGCAGTCCGCTGAACGCAGTCCACACGCATAGCCCGCGGGCATCCACTACACGGCACATAGGCCCACCGTTATGCGCAAGCAACTTCACTTTGGTACCTGCTGGAAACATTCCGTCCGGTGAAGTCGCCTGCTGCGGGCTACTGTAATAGTACGGTTGGTCCGCGATGACCTCATGGCTGAATTCAGTCGGTGGTGGCTGAAGGTTCTTCTCTGGCACTAGGGCTGAATCCGGTAAGACCGTCGCTTTCGGTCGCCGCATGCGATCCATCTCGGTATTCCTTTCGCCACTTACGCGTTGCTACCAACTGCCAGACTTTCGTCCGGGAGAACTTTTGGAGCCAAAATAGGGAGGGCGTGAGCGCGTTCTGCCCCGATATGCGCCATCATCAATCCGGCCTCGGCCAGCGCCTGCAGATTCGGCAACGCGTATGCTTCGGCGGCGCTCATGTTCACCACATAGCCCAGATCTTTCAGACTGGCGGCGGTCATTCTGCTGAGCGGATTATTGGGCGCGGCAATGAATCCCGACATCAATTCGTTTTTGAACAGCGATTCCCGCCAGTGGCTATTCTTCGTTCCCGGCCCACCGATGTTCTCGACCGGCACCGCGGTGGGACCAGTCCCTTTCAGAATTCCATATTCTTTCTTTGCATTCGTTCCAGTGAACTTAGGGTTGTTGCCATTCGCTCCGGAGAGCAGCGTTTTGTAAGTCCAGACGGTGCCGATGCCGATGACGTGACCCATTTCATGTGTGATGACATCCAGCAAAGTGCCGTCGGCTTGCATCTGGGCCAAATCGGCGGTGTCAAATGACATGATGCCTTTGGCGGGAAGGAAGGCACTCACCCCAGCGGAGCCCGGGCGCAAATTGGTCGGGCCGGCTTGCCCGAGGATTCCACCGGGGCCATCAATCGACACGCCCTGTGCCTCGATCAAGAGGTCATCGATAACCTCCCCACCCACCAGAACACTTGGCACGTCACCGACGATCACCTTGGTCCATCGCTTGGCGGCAGCTTTGAAGGCGTTCTTCTGGGTCGGGGTTAAGCCTCCCAAAAACCGCACCACGATTTTGTAGGCCGATTTAACTGCGGCAGCCGACGCGCCAGCCTTGACACTCGCGTGGGCTACGTACGATTCAATTTTTCCTGATGTCGTTTTTTTCATATTTGCTCCTTTGGCTTGTGAACACTAACAAAAAGGCTTTGGTTTGTCGAGGCAGCGTAATTCGGCACCAAGCTGCGCATAGTGACGGTGCGCAGTTCGCGCTCTGTCGCCGTATTCACAGCGGTCGTCGTGGTTTAGTTTCATTAAATAACTTCTCACCGGAGGTCGCAGATACCCTTGATCAGGGCCTTTCCATGGTAAATCGCAAGGAGGCTGCCCGCGGTGAGCTCTGCGTAACATCAAATAGTTTGGAGATACCGACTAATTCGCGGCTCTAGAAGGCTGAGTTACAGGCGGCAACTGCAGTTACGGGGAAGGCTGAGTTACAAGTGTCCGCTGCGTTGCAGGAATCGGCTAGATGGCGAGACCTTTTACCGGTGGAGGATCTCCACGTCCAACCCGCATAAGGAGTGTATCGAATGGGGCACTGGGCTAACGCAAAGCTGAACAGCGTGGTGAAGGTTGTCATACCTAAAACAGCTCGGCGGTGGCCATAATTCCTATTTCATTCCACGCTTAAAGTATCTCGGTCACCTGCCAGGCGAGGCAGCGCCAATCAATGCCGTCTCGCAGGATCACGCAAGAGGTTGTACTGGGAATCCTTAGCCAAGACAAGCCGGAAAAAGCGATTTCTCGACAGCATCCGCAGCCATATCTTCGTGATACTCTATGGGTATCGTGCGAGCCACGGCATGAAATACGATTGGAGAGAGGCGGGCGAGGAATGGTCTGCGCCTTGGGGCAGTTCCGCTGCGCAATGGACCGGCACCATCTTTCCGCGCATTCGCGATTTCCTGCCGACCGGCACGATTTTGGAAATTGCGCCCGGTTTCGGGCGGTGGACGCACTATCTCAAAGATTACTGCGAAAGCCTGTGGATTGTTGATCGCTCGAGCGAATGTATCGAAGCCTGTCGCCAGCGTTTCGCGGCTGATTCGCGCGTGCGTTGTTACCTTAATGACGGCCGCTCACTCTCGATGATTCCCGATGCTTCAATCGATTTTGTTTTCAGTTTTGATTCTTTCGTACACACAAATCGCGATGTCGTGGACGCGTATCTTCGCGAACTGGGACGCAAATTGAAGATCGGCGGGAAGGGTTTCATTCATCATTCCAACTTTGGGGAATATGTTAATACGCCACGCGAGCGGCTTCCGGAGGCATTAGCGAAACCGTTGATTAAAGCGAAGATTCTCGATTGGGCGCATCATCGGAATCCAGGGATGAGCGCTGAATTGTTTCGCACCATGTGCGAGCAGCACGGTCTGTATTGCGTCAGTCAAGAGCTCGTTAACTGGCGGGGCAGGCGCCTGATTGATTGTCTGTCGCTGTTCGTGCGAAGCGATTCAGCCCCGCAGGATGCGACGAAGGTAATCCGAAATCCGAATTTCATGCGTGAGGCCGCGCAAATTCGCCGGCAATGGCGAAGCCGAAGCTAAAGAGTCCTGCTAACGATTGGCGTCAGCGCGAGTAATTCCGCCTCTCCCCTCGCGGAGGGGAGAGGACTGAGGTGAGGGGTTGACAGTCACACGGGCGACTTTTCCAGATGACCCTCACCCTCCCCCTCTCCCTTACAAAGGGCGAGGTGACCTGCGTGCTTGCGGCCGATTTCATTTACCCGAGAGCCCAGCTAACAATTCACTAATGCTAGCCATTATGGCTATTGCCTAACTGATTTCGTTAATTCAACATCGCGGCATGCCCGAGGTTCAAGCGCCACCGCTGCTGCCAAAATCTCAGCCGTCGTTTGGGCGGCGCCATAGCACCATCATCAAATTGCTCGGGGTCGGCGCGCTTGTGTTGGTGTTGCTGATCCCCCTGGCAATGATTACCGGCGTGCTGAGGGAGCGTTTGCAACGGCGCAATGAGGCGGTCGCGGATATTACCTCGTCATGGGGCAGGGAACAAAATCTGATCGGACCAGTGCTTGGCATTCCGTATCAATACAAGTTGTGAAAGAAGTTCCAGCGCCTGACGGAAAGATGGAGCGGCGTGAAGTGGAAGAGACTGCCACAGGCAACGCGTATTTTCTGCCGCAAACGCTGAAGGTCTCGGGCAATGTGCAAACGCAGATGTTGCATCGCGGGATTTACAATGCCGTGGTCTATCGCGCGCAGACGACTCTATCCGGCAAGTTTGCGCCGCCCGATTTCGGGCCGCTGAAGATCGATGTAAAGGATGTGCAATGGAAGGATGCGTTCGTCACCATCGCGATCAACGACTTGCGCGGCACACGTGAAGCGATTCTACTCGATTGGGGCGGCACTAAACGCCCGATGCTACCTGGTTCGCAGCTTCCGGGTTACACCACGGGCGCGACGGCATCGCTCGGTGGCGATCAGCCAATTGCAGGCGACGTTCAGTTTGACATTCCGTTGGATTTCAATGGGAGCGAAGGGATTTTCTTTGCGCCGTTCGGTGTGCAAAATGAAGCAACGCTGAAATCAAACTGGGCCGACCCGGGATTTCGCGGCGCGTTTCTGCCGGCGGACCGATCAGTGCGTCCGGACGGATTCGATGCCACATGGAAAGTGTCGTATTATGGACGCGATTATCCGCAATCGTGGACGAGCCGTACCGGCAACGAGCGATTCACGACCCAATCCGTTTCAAATTCACTTTTCGGAGCGCAGTTCCTCTCCATTCTGGATGCGTATCGTTACGTCGAGCGCTCGATCAAATACGGTGTGCTGTTTCTGGTGCTCGTTTTTACGGCGTTTTTTCTATTTGAAGTGACCGCGCGACAGAAAATTCATCCGTTTCAATATCTGATGGTCGGCGCGGCGCTTTGCTTGTTTTACCTGCTGCTATTGTCGATTTCGGAATTCATTGGATTCAGTTGGGCGTACCTGATCGCAGCCGTGGCATCGACGTTATTGATCACATGGTATTGCCGCTTTTTCCTTGGCGGCGGTGTCCGCACGTTAATGATCGGCGCAGGTTTGACGGGCGTTTACACATTTCTCTACATCACCTTGCGGCAACAGGATTACGCGCTGCTCATGGGCGCGATCGCGCTCTTCATTGTGCTTGCAATCGTAATGTACGTGACGCGCAAGGTGGATTGGTACGCGCGAGACGCCAGCTAAGGCATCGCCAGAGTGCAGAGCCTGCTACAAAGTTGACAGAATCGTTCCGTTTTTGTATCACGCCGCTTACGCGCTGAGTTTAGTAACGCGCAAATGCTTCACTGATTATGGCTGAGTTCACAGTTAACCCGGAGCGTTTTGATCCGTACAAGAATTTTAAGTTCCGCGTTAAGTGGGATGGGAAGTACGTTGCTGGCGTTAGCAAGATAAGCGGGCTGCGGCGAAGCACCGAAGTCATTCACCACCGCGAAGGAGGCGATCCCAGCAGCAGTCGCAAATCTCCGGGGCTCACCGAATTCGCGCCGATCAGGCTTGAGCGCGGTGTTACTCACGACCCCGAATTTGAGAACTGGGCCAATAAAGTCTGGAGCCTCGGTGCTGGTCTTGGCTCGGAAGTTTCCCTGAAAGACTTCCGCAAAGATATCGTTTTGGAGCTCTATAACGAAGCCGGACAGCTTGTACTTGCATATAAGATTTTCCGCTGCTGGGTTTCAGAATATGAAATCCTGCCCGATCTAGACGCTAATGCGAATGCAATCGCGATCGAGCATATCACGCTGGAGAATGAAGGCTGGGAACGAGACGTAGCGGTAAAGGAACCGGTCGAGCCGTCCTTGAAATAGCCGGTCCTTACCCGCGAGATGGTGTAACTCCTCGGGTAAAGAGTCGTGCCTGTAACGATTACGTTTCGCGGAGGATTGTATGGCGGGTTGGCTCTCGCACTTTGTATTGGATTGTATCTCATCTGGCTTTGGCGGCCTGAACATCAAGTCCAACGACACACCGAAAACTTCTTTCGTGCGATCGAGCACAGAAATTGGGAAACTGTGGCCGACTCCATTGGCGAAAATTATCAAGATCAGTGGGGCGACGATCGGGCAAAGGTTCTCGAACGCATGCGGGAAGGTTTTCGATGGGTGCGCGGAGCCAGGATCATCGCGGCGAACCCGACTGTGCGGATCGAATTTCGAGGCGCGGTGTGGGCTGGCAAAGTCACGCTCTACAGCACGGACGATGATGTGATGCAATTACTCGACGAACGGATCAACAAATTGCCCGCGCCTTTCGAGTTGGAGTGGCATCACCTCTCCAGAAAGCCGTGGGATTGGAAACTCGTGCGAGTGAGCAATTCGGGATTTGAGATTCCAGCCGATGTTTATTGAGGCTGGCGCCGTTCGCGAACTGAGCTTGAGCCTTGGTGTTGCGCTGAATTGCTGAAGTCTCAGCGCTCGCCGGCGTTCGCAAAGGTACGGCAGTGCAAGCAGAGCGCTGCTATAGCTTATTTGGCAAATCGCTGACGCAATTCCGTCTTAGCAGAATCCACCTCACGTTGCGTTTGCTGGCAAAGCAGAATCGCCCGGATCTTGTCGCCTTGATAATAGCGGGCGATAAACTTTTTCTTCGAGTATGTGCCGTGAAGGTCGACACGAGTCGGCAGCACACTGAAATCGCCGACAAAATCCATCCGCAAATCGAAAATCTCTGTCCAAAAGTAGGGGATTTGCTCGTAGCGGATGCGCTTCTTGCCTGTCATGTTTGCGCCTGCGACCAAGCCCTGATCACGCGCGTTTTCCCAATGTGTCTGACGCCGCACGCCGCCCATCACCCGATCTGGATAAAATGCCAGGTCGCCTACAGCATAAATTCCTTTCTCCTCTGTCTCGAGATATTCGGTTACTGGTGACCCGTGCGGCCCGGCTAGCGGCGTATTGCGGACAAGGTCCAGATTCGGTTCTGCGCCACAGGCGACCACAGCGAGACCGATCGGAAACCGGTTCCCGCTTTTTGTCTGGATGTTTCGCAGGACGGTTTTGCCTTCAAAGCCATTGAGACTTTCGCCCATCGACAGAACTACACCGTGTTTTGCAAAATAATCGGTGAGCCATGCGCCAGTATCAGGATCGAGGTAGCGGTTCAACAAATAGGGATCACGATGCATCACACCGATCTTCAATTTCATCATCCGCAGGCTCGCGGCCGCCTCGCATGCAAGCAGTCCGCCGCCCACGATCATGATGCCTCGCTCGACACTCGCCATCTCCTTCAATGCGAGCGCATCCCGAAGCGTTCGCAGGTAAATAACGTTGCCGAGATGGACTCCCGCTACCGGCGGGCGGATCGGGCGGCTTCCCATCGCCAGGCATGCTTTGTTGAATTCTATGCTTTCGCCATTGGCAAGCACGGCCAGACGCCGCTCGATATTGAACTGTGTTACTACGGTAGCTAGGCGAATCTCGATCTTATGCGTTGCAAACCAGCGCTCGTCGGGTTCCTGCAGTTTTTTGAGATTAGGATCCTTTTCGCGCAAAAAGCTCTTCGAGAGGATCCAGCGTTTGTAAGGCGGAAAGGTCTCAGCGCCCACCAGCGTAACTGACCCGCGTTTGTCATATTTGCGGACGCCCTCGCATGCGCTCGCTCCGGCGATGCCGCCACCAATGATGAGATAATCGCGCCGAATCATAGCGAAAAACGCACGATAGTTTCAGCGCTACCGCACCGACAAGCTAAATCGTCGGCCTCCGATATTGTTATTGCGTTATCGATCTTCGTTTCGGCAGACTGGTTGTGCCATGAATGAATCCGTTACTCAACTCAGAGATACAACAGGGAATCCAGCGCCACTTGGGTTGCTTGGCTTTGGCATGACCACTGTATTGCTAAATCTCCACAACGCCGTGTTCTACGAACTGAATAGCATGATTCTGGCGATGGGAATTTGCTATGGTGGCGCAGCGCAAATCTTCGCGGGCATCATGGAGTGGAGGAAAGGCAACACATTTGCCACAACTGCCTTTCTTTCGTACGGGCTTTTTTGGTTCTCTTTGGTGACGCTCATCATCCTGGCGAAATTAGGATGGGCGACGCCCACCAACGACACTGCAATGGCCGCTTACCTCGCCATGTGGGGCTTGTTCACAGCAGTCATGTTCGTAGGCACGCTGCGGTTGCACGTCGCCGGCCAGGTCGTTTTCGGTTCGCTGACCATTCTTTTCTTTCTTCTTGCCATTGGAGATTTCATCAATGCCGGACCGGATTTCAGACATTTCACCGGCTACGAAGGAATTTTCTGCGGTCTCTCGGCGATTTACGCCGGCCTCGCGCAAGTGCTTAACGAAGTTTTCGGCAAAATCGTCCTGCCACTCGGGCCGGTGGACAAGTAATTTCCACCACGAAGCACACGAAGAGCACGAAGCATTTATAGGACGAACCGCTTAATGCCGTTTTGTAGTTTCGTAACGTTGAAGTTTATTAACAGCCCAATTGGAACCTTGGCTAGCCGCATGCAAGTGAGGATTTGCGCCTGATGGATTGGCAGAAGTGTTTCAACGGACTTGATCTCCACCATGAGATCGCTGCTGACAAGCAGCGATTCGATGACCACAATCCAACAGAACATCTTTGTACCGCACCGGTAGCGTGAAACGGGATCTGCGCATGCGACAGCTCACACGCAAGACCCTAGCGATACGTCGACGCGAGCAAGCCTGGATCCAGGGTGCGATGCACCTCAATCGCGCATCCGATCATGCTCCGCGACAATTCATCAAACTCCATCTTCGTGCTCTTCGTGGTGAATTTAAGTCTGCTCTTTCAATAGGCTGGCCGCTAGTTTAAGTGCCGATTCGCTTTTGCCACCGAGCATCCGCGCGATTTCCTCCTGGCGCCCTTTTCCAGTGACTTCGTGCAAATTGGAAAATGTACGTCCACGCGCGACGTCCTTCGTTACAACAAAATGCGAAGAAGCAGTCGCGGCGACTTGGGGCAGGTGCGTGATGCAAATCACCTGACGATCGCGCCCTAGCATTTGCATTTTTGCGCCGACGGCGTGGGCTATCTCGCCGCCTACATTCGTATCAATCTCGTCGAACACGAGCAGCGGGATTGCATCATGCGCAGCCAGCGCCGATTTGATCGCCAGCATTAGACGCGAGATTTCGCCGCTCGACGCGATAGCGCGCAGCGGTTTGAGAGGTTCGCCAGGATTCGGTGAGAAAAGCAATTCTACAGAATCAAATCCATTTGGGCCTGGCTCATCGAGCGCGTTGAGTTTTGCTTCGAACTCCGATTGGCGAAATCCAAGATCGCGCAAATTGCGCCGGATGTTTTCGGAAAGTTTCGGCGCAGCTTTTGCGCGCAGCTTGCGCAACGCTTCACCCGCGCGGTTCATTTGTGTGCAAACATTGTCGATCTCTCTCGCGAGACGCTCGAGCTCTGCATCTCGACCTTCGATTGTCCGCATTCGTTCCGCCGCCCGCTCGCCGAACGCGATCACCTCGCCAATTGAGTCGCCGTATTTGCGCTTCAGAGTTTCGAAGAGCGAGACGCGTTGTTCGAGCGCAGCTAGTTGTTGCGGATCGAGATCGAACTTTTCTGCGTACGCGGAAAGGGAGCGCGCAATCTCGGAGAGCTCGACAACGCTTGCCGTGTGAGCCGACGAAAGTTGCGTGATCGAGCTGTCGATCTTTTCCAACTCACGCAACAGCCGCTGTGTTTCCGCAAGCTGCGAGAGAACGGAACCGTCCGCCTCGGAAAGTTTGTTCGCGACGCTGGTGGCCAGCTCAATCAGCCGTTTACTGTTGCTGGCCAGCTTGTAGCGCCTCTCGATTTCTTCTTCTTCGCCTGCAACAAGGTTCGCGGATTTGATTTCCGTAATCTGATGACGAAGAAGATCGAGCTCCTGCTCGCGCGCCGTCTCAGCGGTGTTCAGCGCCGCCTGCTCGGCGAGCAGCGTCTGCAATTGCCGGTAATCCTTTCGATATTCGCCAAGCTGTGCTTCAACGCGCGCGAACGAATCGAGCAAGCTCAATTGTGTCTCGGGCGAGAGCAAAGATTGGTGATCGTGCGGCCCGTGGAGATCGACAAGTTCGTCGCCGAGATTTTTCAAGATTGATAACGTCGTTAGAGAGCCGTTGATGAATTGCCGATTGGTTCCGGTTGAGGAGAGGGTGCGCTTTAGAATAAGATCGTTCTCGCATGGTTCGATCCCAGACTCGACGAGTTGCGGATTTAATTTTTGCAGCTCCTTTCCCGTAAACACCGCTTCCACAGTGCAAAGATCGGCTCCGGTGCGAATCAGGGATTTGTCCGCGCGCTCACCCAACAAAAGTTGCAGCGCGCCGATGATGATCGATTTCCCTACTCCCGTTTCACCAGTGACCGCGATAAAACCCGGTCCCATTTGCCACTCGAGCTCTTCCACCAGCGCGAGATTTTTGATTCGTAGCAAAGTTATGACCGCAGGCATTTGGGAGCTGACTGTCTCAGTAAAACCGCTTCGTCTCAGTCTATCTCCGGTTCGCTCGTCGACACAGTATACCAACCGGAACCGCGCTTTTCGACCATAAACGTATGCGTACTTACCGTCGTGCTAGTAAGAACATCTGCCCCCAGATGCCCTGACTGTCGCGAAACGTTGATCGCATCAATCGGCTCGTTTGTCGCATAAGACACAAGTCGCACAACTTCTTCAAAGTCATTCCGCGGAAGGGGGGTGCGCGGATTGAGCCAGGCGTGTTCAAGGTTCCAACGGTACCGATCTTCTGCACAGGGCGCCACAGCCAACGAACAAACGACAGCCGCAAACCTTTTCACGCGACGATCTAATACCTCCGACAAAATTTGCGATTCCGACCCTCCAATTGATTAATCTCAACGAATGATTCCGCGCTCGCTTTGTTCGATGAACTGAATGATTTCGGTGATTTCTTCCGTCTGGGGTAATTCTTTCTGCATCACTTCGATTGCCTGGCGTCTGTTGTATTTCGAGCGGTAAATCAGGCGGAACGCTTCTTTGATTAGCTTCACGCTTTCCGGCGGAAAATTTTTGCGTTCCAAGCCGACCAGATTAATCCCGCGAATTTCGGCCGGATTGCCGTCGGCGATCATGAATGGCGGAACATCCTGCACAATCTTCGAGCAGCCGCCGGTAATGGCGAATCGGCCGATTCGGCAAAATTGATGCACCGCTGTGAGTCCGCCCATCATCGCATGGTCGCCCACTTGCACGTGGCCACCCAATGTGCCGTTATTGGAGAAAATGACGTGATCGCCCACGGTGCAATCGTGACCGATATGACTGTAAGCGAGAAAATTTCCGCAATTGCCGATGCGCGTTTTGCCTTCGCTCGTGGTGCTGCGGCTTGCCGTGACGAATTCGCGAAACGTGTTTTCATCGCCGATCTCCAGATACGTCGGTTCGCCGCGATATTTTAGATCCTGGGTTTGCTGGCCGATCGAGCAATAGGCATAAAATTTGTTTTTCGCTCCGGCCTTCATCGGCCCGCAGAGCGTGACGTGATGTTGCAGCCAGCAGTTTGGACCGAGTACGACGTCACATCCGATGACGCAATAGGGCCCCACGATCGTCCCCGCACCGATCTCCGCGCCCGGATCGATGATTGCGGTCGGATGGATCTGCACGTCAGACATAATGACGAATGACCAATGACGAATGACGAATGAATGAAGAAACTCGAAGCTCGAATGTGTGCTGCGACAAATCTTTGCGATTCGTCATTCGGAATTCCTTCGTTCTTTTTCCTTCGTGCTTCGTCATTCTGTTCACTTATCGAGAAACGTGAACATCAGTTCGGCTTCGGAGACAATTGCGTCGTTTACCACGCAGTGACATTTCGCCTTTGCCAGACGTTCGCCGCGCGATTTCGTCAGCTCGGCGTGGATGAACATGGTGTCGCCCGGTAGGACTGGTTTGCGAAATTTTACTTCGTCCGCGCTCATGAAATACCCAATGCGGCTGGTGGTCTTCGCCAGTTTGAACAACAGAATGCTGGCCACCTGCGCCATTGCTTCCACCTGCATCACGCCGGGCATCACCGGGTGACCGGGGAAATGTCCTTGAAAGAATGGCTCGTTAATGGTGACGGTTTTCACGCCGACGCATTTGGTTTCGGTTTCGAAGCTAATAATGCGATCGACCATGAGAAATGGGAAACGATGCGGCAAAATCTGCATCACTTCATCGGTATCGAGTCCTCCGTCGCCGCTCGGGATTGTTCGCGGCGTGGCGACGGCACTTCTGCGCGTCTGCTCGCGAGTGATTGAGCGTGCCAGCTCCGCATTGCTCGCGTGGCCAGGTTTCACCGCGACCACATGACCGCGAATGCGTCGCCCGACCAGCGCGAGGTCACCGATAATATCCAGGATTTTATGCCTGACGAATTCGTCAGCGAAGCGCAGCGGCTCCTTACTCAGAACTGCATCTCCGCGCACGACGATCGCGTTCTCCAAGCTACCGCCTTTGATGAGATTTTTGTCCATCAGCGGCTTAACATCTTCGTAATAAACAAATGTGCGGGCTGGAGCGATCTCCCGTTCGAACAGTGACGGCGTGACCTCCATCGAGTAAAATTGAGAGAACTGATTGTTTGGTCCGGCTTGGGTGCACGAGATACGGAACTTGTCGTCCGGCAATAAAACTAGCAACGCGCCCGTTTTCGATTCCACATGCATCGTCTCGCGCACGTCGAAAAATTTGCGCGGCTCCTCCTGGGCCGTTACACCCGCCTTCCTGATCAGATCGACATACGCCTGCGCACTGCCGTCGCCGATCGGCGGTTCGTTTGCGTCCATTTCCACAACGGCGTTGTCCACGCCCATAGCCCAAAGCGCGGCAAGCACGTGCTCGACTGTGTGCACGCGGACGGAACCTTCGCCGATCGTCGTGGCGCGCTCGACTGTCTTCAAATTTTCGATCTTTGCGTCGATCGTCGGCTCCTCCTGCAAATCCTTGCGTTTGAACTTAATTCCGTGATCGACTGGCGCTGGCTGAAGCTTCAGGGTGACTTTTTCGCCGGTGTGCAGTGCGGTGCCACTAAAGCTGGCGGCTTTGCCAAGCGTGTGCTGAAATTCGGGCGTCGATGGCATCTGTAATTAGCAATCGCTTGCGTTGTAGCGGTGCTTGTGTCAAGCACCGTTCTCGTACTTGGCGGTCATAGACCGCCGCTACAGTTCATTTCAATTCAATCTCGCCGCAATCAAACGCCATCATCTTGTCAACATTTGAGATTCGGAATCGATGGGAACCTGTGCCATCATCCTGCCAAATCTGGATAGACTTCTCGCCAGCCTTGGCAGCCAGCGCGCGAGTCACATTCGGCGACTCATTTACGGTGAACAACGGCAGGCCGTCTGCTGTTTTCAGGTAGCTTCCGTCGTTCTCAACCCCGGCGGCAATCTCGATTGTTGGCCGTTTATTGTTGGCCAGCGGATTTGGCATAAGCTTCAGTTTCACACTGGTATCCGGGCGGCCTTGAGGCGGAGAGTCTGCGACCTGGCCCAGATCTTCCACTTTAAGAGCACTAACTAGATAACCACGAGCTCGATATTTTCCGGCGGGCAAATCTTCACCATCGTCGTTTTTCCCATCCCATTGAGTTACGAGAGCATCAGCGCCGATTGTAAATTCGTTCAGTTGCGCTTCCTGGTGTAGAACGCGCACCAGTTTGCCGGTCGTGTCGTAAATGCCGAGACTGATCGTTCCTTCCAATGGCGGAGGAACGAAGCTGACGCGGACGCTTCTCGCGGGTGAGGCTGATGGTGTTTGTACTGGAGCAGGCGGAGCCGTGATGGATTCTTCGGGCGAGATTGACAGAGCCGGTGATTCCTCCGGTGTTGCCGACGCAATTGGACTTGGTGATTCCTGTGCAGCGGCGAACCCAATGGCGAGCCATGCCGCTGCAATCCGCAATCCGCAATCCACAATCCGCGATTCAAACATAGTAGCGCCAGTCCACGTTTGGAAAAATATTATCGCGCCATTCGCAGTCGCGTAGGAGTTCTTCATCGAGCCCGTTTGTGACAAACTGGTCGTGCAACCGGTTGAATCGAACAAGGTGGTCCATCGTGCGTTTGGTGGCGTATTCACACGCCGTTCCGGTTTTCATCAAAAACGCCCAATCACTGGATTGCGCCAACAAAAGTTCGCGGGCGAGTTGTTTAAGCACACGATCCGCGAGTGGGCTGCAGTTTTCTGCGTGCACGCGCGCAGCTTCAGTCATCCGCTGGGCCGCAGTGTGCAGATGTGGATAAATCCATGCGTTACTTGGATCGAGCCAGACGCCGAGATGGCCGTTCTCGCCCCACGTTGAAGCTGCGGGTTCAACGATCTGCTGTGTGGCGTGCGTCGCCAGATATTCACTCGGGGTGGTGAGCCGAAAATTCTGATCGTTTGCCGCTTCGCGAATGAATTGCTCCAGGAAAATGGGTCCTTCGAACCACCAGTGCCCAAACAATTCCGCATCAAATGGAGCGACAACTATTGGGTCGAAAGCAAATTCGCTGATTTCCCGAAGTTGCTGCCGGCGCTGTTCCAGAAAGTGACTCGCATGTTTTACCGCTGCATTTTCCGCCGCCGCGCGATTATACAACGCTTTCTCGTTACCGCGTCCGGTGATCCGATGATATTTCACGCCTGAGAATTTTCTGGTCCCGCGCGCGATCGGCCCCAAATGTTCCATGGCAAGATCGAAACCAATGTCACGGTAGAACTCCCGGTAGGCTGGATCTCCTGGGTAACCTTCATGTGCGCTCCATACTTGCCGACTTGAATCGCTGTCGCGTGCAAACGCGGCCGGACCCGCAGGCGTATAACACGGCGCGTAAATCGATCGGCACGGGCGCGGCGTTCCGAACAATAAGCCGTGACCGTCCAGAACGAACCAACGGATATTTGCTCCCTGCAAAATTGGATCCACTCCCCGCACGTAAGCGCATTCGGGCAGCCAGAATCCCGTAGGCTCTGCATCGAAAACATCGATATATACGTCCCGGCCGATCAAAACCTGCACACGCGCCGCTTGAACGGACTGCTGCTGAATAATCGGGAGCAAGCCGTGCGTGGCGGCACTGGCGATGATTTCGAGTGCGCCGGTGTCTCGCAACTCGCGAACAATCGAGAGCAAATCGCATTTCCATTCGTCGACAAAGAAATGGCGGTTCTCTGAGAATAGCTGGAAATAGAAGTCTGCGAGCTCGCGAAGCTGCGGATGATTACAATTTCGTTTTTGTTCGCGCCCAGTGAGATCAAGTAGAAGATCAAGGTGCCGCACGTAACGCTCGCGCAAAAGCTGATCTTGAAGCATTGCGCAGAGCGTTGGCGTGAGAGACATCGTGAGTTTGAACGGCACAGAGTCGTTCACTAACCGGTGCATCATGCGTAACAGCGGAATGTAACTCTCCGTGACCGCCTCGAAGAACCAGTCTTCTTCCAAGAAGTGTTCATGCTCCGGATGCCGAACGAACGGCAGATGCGCGTGGAGAATAATCGCGAAGTGACCGGGCATTGCAGAAGACTAGAAGGCTGGCAAACAACAGCGCAAGGTGGATCGGCTTCTCCGAAGATGTTGATCAGCCGCCCAAGGCGCAGTTATTTTAGCAACGCGTTCAGGAGAACGCGTTCCAGCTTAGAGCGTGCGGCAAAAGTCTTGGAAGCGATCCAGACCTTTTTTGATCACGTCGAGGCTGGTGGCATAGCTGAGCCGGACCGTGCGATCGTCGCCAAAGGCAGCGCCCGGAACGACGGCGACGCTGGCTTTGCTCAACAAACGGTCGGCAAAATTTTGAGAAGTCAGCCCAAGCTGGCTGATGTTAACCAGCACGTAAAATGCGCCCTCAGGTTTCACCGCAGTCACGTTGGAAATCTTCGATACGCGGTCGAACATGTAATTGCGACGCATATCAAATTCCTCGCGCATATCGGCCAGCGGTTGTTGATCACCTCGCAAAGCGGCAAGCCCGCCGTACTGCGAAAATGAAGACGGATTGGAGGTGGTATGGCTCTGGATCGAATCCACCGCTTTTGCCACCGCCTCCGGTGCCGCCAGATAACCGAGGCGCCAACCTGTCATCGCGTAGGACTTACTGAATCCGTTGATCGTGATCGTGAGATCGTACGCTTCTTTCGAGAGCGACGCGATGCTCACATGCTTGACGTCGTCATAAACGAGTTTCTCATAAATCTCGTCGGACAAAATGTAGATATCTTCCTCGGCAGCGACGTCGACGATCGCCTGCAATTCTTCCTGCGTATAAACAGAGCCAGTCGGATTGCCAGGGCTGTTCATGATCAACATCTTAGTGCGAGGGGTCATTGCATTTTCGAAGTCTTCGGCGCGCATTTTCCATGAATTGCGCTCACTGGTGGGCACGATCACTGGTTCGGCGCCGACCAGTCTGACCATGTCCGGATAACTGACCCAATATGGTGCCGGGATAATAACTTCGTCGCCGGGCTGGCATGTTGCGAGGATCGCATTGTAGCAAGAATGCTTTGCGCCATTGCTGACGATGACCTGCGCGGCGCGATAATTCAGTCCGTTATCGGCGGCCAATTTTTCGGTAATTGCCTGGCGCAGTTCGGGAATGCCAGCGCTAGGCGTGTATTTGGTAAAACCGGCCTCCAATGCGTCGATCGCCGCCTTTTTTATGTGTTCGGGAGTATCGAAATCCGGTTCGCCCGCACCGAAACCACACACATCAATGCCTTCGGCCTTCATAGCTTTGGCTTTGCTGTCGATCGACAGGGTGAGCGAAGGTGTCAGTTGAGCGGCGCGTTCGGAAATTTCCATGGTGCTGAGCTTATTCAAAATGGGAGCGCAAACTATTGGTGGCGATAGAAGTTTTCAATCAGAGGTTTGAAATTATTTTCATCGATCTGGACGATCGCCATTTCGCGTTTCGCGTTCTCAGGAGAATCCGATGCGTGCGCGGCGTTGATCATGATTGTTTGGCCGAATTCCCGGCGAATTGATCCCGGCGGGGCTTTGGCTGGATCAGTTGGGCCAAGCACGTCGCGGATCTTGCGCACCGCATCCATGCCTTGATAAACAATGGCGATCGATTTTTCAGTGCCGGGAACGTCGCGTTCCGCCGATGGACATTCACTCGGTTTTCGGCCCGCCATAAATTCAATGATGCTTTCCCAGTTTTCACGACCGCTTTTTGGGCCAAGTTTTTCCTCAAGCACTAGCAGTACAGGCCCGTAGAACTCCTCCGCTTGCGCGACGCTCATGCAATGGACCTTAAATCCAATGATGGTGAGTCCTGAACGTGAAAATACTTCAATCACACCGCCTGGCCGCAGATTTGGAAACTTGAAATTATCTGGCTTGATGAGGACGAGTGTCTTTTCGGCTTGCGCGTTCGGCAGATAAGAAACGGCACGGTCCAGGATTCCGCCGTCGGAGTCGGAAAAGTCCGCCCAGAGTTTCAAATCGCGCTCGACTGCTTTTGGATCGAAAGCGGCCAGCACGCCGGGCTCAAAGTAAGTTACGTTGCCTGAATCATCGGTGATGTAATCGCCGTAGGTATCGCGAATCGTTTCACCGCTGGTGCGTTCATGTACGATGTGGCCGACGGTGCGATGAATCTTTTCCACCGCGTCAGGTCCGCGAAAAATGAGGAACAAGACACGCGAACGTTGGCCGTTCTTTTCACCGGTAAAATTTTTCAATATGTACTGGCGAATTAACTCCTGCGTCGCCCGATGACGCGGATCGGTTTCCGTCACGATGCTGTCTGCGTAGCGCTTTGCCAGTTCAGCGCCTGGCGCAAACATGCGTCCCGCCACCAGATCAAGTCCCGTGCGAGAAATCAACCGGCCCACGATGCCGCCGGTACGCGATTTGCTCATCGAGTACGGCGTGACGATGGCGTAGGCAAGCTCTTCAGTTTGCATTTCGATTACCTTAGCGGCGTCTACCAAGGCCGCAAAATTCTTCTCCCGGATAGTACGGCCTGGGAGGTCTGCGATCCGGGCTCGCAGAACACTAACTCGCGGGGCCATTTGCGCGCCCCGGTAATACATCAGCAGGCCGGCCCGCTAACCATAGCTTGGTGGGTTTGGCGGTACACCTTCGCCAAAGCCCAACTTTCGGTTAGCACTACGCTCCAAGCGAAGGCTGGAGCGGGTGACGAGGCTCGAACTCGCGACGTCCACCTTGGCAAGGTGGTGCTCTACCAACTGAGCTACACCCGCATTTTTAAGAGCGAATAATAATGTCGAGCCACCCGCGAAACGCAACCTTTTAATTGTTCGCGCCGGTCGAAAATCGTTGAATCTAAATTGCCCGGTGAATGCATCCTATGACCAAAGCACTAATATGAAAAAATTAATCCTCCTTTGCATTTGCTCCGTGGCACTGCCGATAACCTTATTTGGGCAGACTGCCACGACTTCGCCGATCGCCAGTCCGCCAGCAGGAGCAGCAACAGCAGGAGCAGCAACAGCAGCAACAGCAACACCAACGGCAACCGCCAGCACCTCTCCATCCGATCTCGCCGACAAGATTCACCAGAAGCTGGAGAAAAAGTTACGCGGCAAGCACGGAATCATCATTGATGGGGGTGGTAAAGATGAAGATGCCGATCTTCAAAAGATGCGCGACTTCGTGGCAATTCCCATTGTCGCGATCGTATTCTTATCAATATTCGGCGCGCCTGTGCTGATCGTGATCATGGTAGGCATATTCGCGCTTCTGGGAAGCCGCATGCGGCAGCGCACCATTAGGATGATGGTGGAGAAAGGTCAGCCAGTTCCCGCCGAACTGCTGGCACCCGAGTTGCGGCACGTACGGCGGCGCTCCGATGTGCGGCGTGGTGTTGTATGGACCATGGTAGGCCTCGGCCTGATGATATGGCTGGCGGCGGTCAATGACTGGGAAGGCGGCGCCTGGTCGTTCGGGCTGATTCCATTTCTGATCGGTCTCGGCTATCTCATCGTATGGAAGTTGGAAAACAAAAAGGACGTTCCTCCTCCTCCGCCGGCACCGTAGTATCGAAACCGTGGAGCTTACTGATGCGGACCTTGTCGCGCGAGTTCTTGTCGATGACGATCAGCACGCGTTCGGAGAGCTCGTGCGACGGCATCAATCAACCGTGCGTGGTCTGCTTCGGCAACTCACCCGGACAGATATCGCCCTGGCCGACGATCTGGCGCAGGAAACTTTTATTCGCGCTTTCAAGAACATCCGCAGCTTTCGCGGTGAAGCGCGATTTTCAACCTGGCTTTACCGCATCGCGTACAATTGTTTTCGCGAGGATGCGCGCCGCCGCAAAGAGGTTGTCGGCGTTGATGAGGAACAGTGGCAAGCGGAGCATGATCCGCAGACTGTCGATCCTGGTTTGAGACATGATCTTATGCACGCACTGAGTTTACTTCCTCTGCACGAGCGCACGGCTATTGTGCTTTGCTGCCAAAACGGATTGTCGCATGACGAGGCCTCGCGCGTCCTTGATATTCCGCTTGGCACCGTAAAGACAAACGTGCTCAGAGGACGCGAAAAACTAAAACGCACACTGGCCGCATGGGGACCAAATTGATATAATGAACGCAATGATTGACGACGAAACGCTGGACCGACAATTGCGTGAAGCCGCCCCGTACATTGACGACGAAGGTTTCACCGCGCGCGTCATGGCGAAATTGCCCGCAGCGCGACGCGAACCGCAATGGCTTCGTGCAGTGATTCTAGTAGGCCTGGCATTACTAGGAAGCGGGGTTGCCTACGTGCTGTCGGGCGGCGGCCGTTTCGTTCGCGAAGGCGTGATCCAGTTGTCTGGCTTGCCGATCTGGCTGTTGCTCGTGTTCGCGTTCGGTTGCGGCCTTGTGGTTGGCGCCTTTGCCGTCATCGTCGCCATTCGCAAAACGCCGGAGGTGCGCGATTTTGCCCGGCTGCGGTTTTGAAATGCTACCCGGTTAAGCCACAGATAATTTGCGCGCCTGCTTAACGTCGAGACCGATCTGGCGAACAAGCGCCTCGACACTTTCGAATTTTTTCTCCGGCCTGAGATAGCGGATGAATCGCACTTCGAGATCTTTTCCGTAAATATCGTGGTCGAAATCAAAAAGGTGGATCTCCAGAATCCGCTCAGATTTTCTGGTGTCCACGGTCGGTCGATAACCGAGGTTCATCACGCCGGGATAAATAACTCCCTCCAGCTTCGCTTCAGCGAAATAGACGCCGTTTGGCGGGAACTGTTCGTTGTGTGCACTCAGGTTTGCCGTTGGAAATCCAATCTTTTTGCCTCGATTATCGCCGCTGACAACGGTTCCCAGAACCGTGTATTCGCGGCCAAGCATCTGCGCCGCCTTTGCGAGATCGCCTGTTTCGACGGCTTTACGAATCGTCGTGCTGCTTACCAATTCGCCATTGGCAGTCACTGGTGGAATTCCCACGACCCCGAAATCGAAGCGTGCGCCGAATTGATTAAGCAGTTTGAGATTGCCGCGCCGATTTTTTCCAAACGACCATTCGTGTCCCACGCAAATTTCGCGCAGCGACTTCGAATGCTCCACTAGTTCGTGCACGAACTCTTCGGGTTCGGTTGCAGCAAATTGTTTATCAAACGTGATGATTAGAAGATGCGCCACGCCCAGGTCGCGAATCAAAGCGATCTTGTGGGGGGTAGCGGTGAGCAAATGAGGCGCGGTTTTTGGCCGCAACACCTTTTCCGGATGTGGATCGAATGTGACCACGACAGGTGTTCCGTTCGCCGCCCGGGCGTGTTGGGCGGAGGTCGAGATGACTGCCTGATGGCCGAGATGCACGCCGTCGAAGACGCCGATGGCCAGGAAGAGCGGACCACGTAATTTCGACAGCTCGGAAATCGATCGGAAGGTTTCCATCACCAAAATGACGAATGACGAACGACGAATGACGAAGGAAATCCGAATGACAAATGACGAAAATGTTCGTGGACACGTTTTCGTACTTCGATCTTGCTCATTAATTCGTCGTTCGTCATTCGGATTTCCTTAGGCCCCGCGCATCTTCGAGACTTCCGGAAGGCTGAGCATGTGATCGAGAATTTCCTCCCGCGTCGCCGTCTTGATTTCTTCAACCGTAATCGCGTTCGCCACGTCAAATCTGCCGGATTTCAACCGGCGCAGTGATTTCAAGTAGGCGCCGCAGCCGAGGGTATCGCCGATGTCGTGCACGTAAGTGCGGACATAGAATCCTTTGCTGCATAACACGGTGAAGTCGATTTCGGGCAACGCGATCCGGTCAATACCGTAGCGATAGACGTGCACCAGGCGCGGCTCGCGCTCGACCACTTTTCCCTGGCGGGCAAGCTTGTAGAGCGGCACGCCACCGTGCTTTTTCGCAGAGACCATCGGCGGCAGCTGATAAAAATCGCCACGGAACTTTTCAAATGCAGCGCGAATTTGATTTTCATCCAGCGAAGGGACCGGCCGCTGCTGAATCACTTCCCCTTGTCGATCCTGCGTGTCGGTCGTCACGCCGAGCACAAACGTGCCGGCGTATTCCTTATCTTCGCTCATCAGCAAATCCTGGACTTTCGTGCCACGCCCAACAGTGAGCAGCAATAATCCGGTGGCGATCGGGTCGAGCGTCCCGCAATGACCGATTTTCTTCGTCCCAAGTTTTTGCCGGCTCAGCACAACAACGTCGTGCGAAGTCATCCCTTCCGCTTTATCCACCAGCAGAATGCCGTCAGGGTCCGCGCTTAACGACTTCACGAATTTCCTCCAGAACCTTTTCTTCGACTTCGGCAAGACTTCCGCGAATGCGCGCGCCGGCAGCAAGACTATGGCCGCCACCACCGAACTTCTGGCAAATCGCGCAGACGTCGACGGCTTCGTCTTTCGAACGCATACTCACCCGCACTTTGCCCTCGGTAAGTTCTTCGAAAAAGACGGCGACGATCACGCCGCGAACTGCGCGAAGATGATCGATCAAACCTTCGTTGTCTTCAGGAAGAACACCCAGCTTTGCGGCGGTTTTTAGGCTGAGGCTAAAAGTTGCCACTCGATCGCCAGCAATAAAACGCATCGTTCGCAGAAGTTCGCGCAACAGTTCCAAGCGGCGGCGGGGATAGTTCTCGTACAATTGCTGACTTATTTTTCCAACGTCCAGATCGCCATCGCGCACGAGTTCCGCGGCGATCTCAAACGTGCGCGCGCTGGTCTTTGGATATTGAAACGACCCTGTGTCAGTGGAGATCGCGGCATAAAGATTTTCTGCAATGTCATGATTCAACGGAAGGCCCTGGCTCTTGATGAGGTCGAAAATGATTTCTCCAGTGGCCGGGGCGCTTGGATCAAGGATCACCAAATCGCCATAGCCCGGATTGCTGAGATGGTGATCGATGTTGATCCAGATTTTTGCCGACCGAACCGCAGCAACCGTGGTTCCCAGCCGGTTCTGAATTGCCGTGTCGAGCGCAATGGCGACATCGAAGTCTTCTGCCATCGCTGGCGGTTTCGTGAGCAAATCCGCACGCGGCAGGAAGGAATATTTTTCGAGCATGCCATCCTCATTCCAGACGCGAACGTCCTTGCCAAGCTGCTCAAGCGACAGTGCGAGCGCGAGCTGACTGCCCAGCGCATCCCCGTCCGGCCGAACATGACTCAAAACCGCGAAATACTGATGCTCGCGCAGGACCTGGCCGATTTGCTCGAACGTGGTGTTGCTCACTCGTCCTCGCTGCTACCTTTTTCAAGGTCCTGCAAAATCTCGAGGACGCGTGCGCCGCGTTCGATGGAATCGTCGAGATGAAAAATAAGATGTGGCGTGTATTTCAAGACAACGTGGCGAGAAAGCTCGACTTGCAGCGCGGGACGATGAGCTTCCAATTTACCAATCACGCTTTCACCGTTTGCCGCGCCGAGAGTGCTCACGAACACATGCGCGCTCTTCAGGTCGGGCGAAACATCAACAGCGTTAACGCTGACGAGTGCGCCTTCGAAGTGTAACTCGCGCGCAATAATTGCGCTTAGCTCGCGCTTTACGAGTTCGTTTACCCGGAGTTGTCGATGTTTCATGGTCGTCGCAGGGCGTTTCTGTAAAACGCCGGCGTCCGCCGCGGCGGACGCCCTACAATTTCTGCGCAATCTGCTCGAGTTGGTAACACTCGATTATGTCGCCCACCTGATATTCGCTGAAATCGCCCAGCTTGATTCCGCATTCCAGACCGGAGCGCACTTCCTTCACGTCGTCTTGGAAGCGCCGCAGTGTGGAAATGCCGCCATCGTAAACCGGCTGGCGCTTTCGCAGGACGCGAGCGCGCGCGGCGCGGGCAATGCGGCCATTTGTGACCAGACAACCAGCAACAATGCCTCTGCTCAGCTGGAAAATTTGTTTCACCTCCGCGTGGCCGATCCCTGTTTCGCGAAGCTCCGGTTCAAGCAGCCCGGCCATGGCGTCTTTGATCTGGTCGAGTAGTTCGTAAATGATGCTGTAAAGCTTAATCTGCACCCCTTCGCGTTTCGCAGCAGGCACAGCCATCGCTTCGACTTTTACGTTAAACCCGATCACAACCGCGTCCGACGCGCTTGCCAGCAAAATATCCGATTCGGAAATCGGTCCGACGGCTGAGTGGATAATTTCGAGGTTGACCTTTTTGGTTTCGATCTGTTTCAACGCGCCTACGAGCGCTTCGAGCGAGCCTTGCGTATCGCATTTCAACACAATGCGCAGGACTTTTTGACCTCCCGCTGTTTCAAGCAGTGTTTCCAGCGTAGCGCGTTGCGGAACGAACAGCTTGGTAGCGCGTTTTGCTTCAAGTCTTTCATCACTTAATTGTTTCGCCTCGCGCTCCGATTCCATCACAAGGAATTCATCACCGGCATTCGGCAGGCCAGTAAACCCAAGCACTTTCACTGGCGTGGAAGGTCCGGCTTCCTTGATCGGTTGGCCGCGATCGTCCATCAGCACGTGATCATCTCGAGCAAGTGATCAATTCCGGTGCTTTTCGTCGCTGAGACAGGACAAACAATCGTTTCGCCTCCCCAATCTTCCGGAGTCAGTCCGTGTTCCTGAAGTTGTTTCTTCACCCGGTCAATGTTCGCTGAAGGAAGATCAATTTTGTTGATTGCGACCATGATCTTTACGTGCGGCGCCGCCTTGGCGTGATTGATGGCTTCAACCGTTTGCGGCATGATGCCGTCATCCGCCGCGACAACGAGCACGACGATGTCCGTCACATTGGCCCCCCGCGCGCGCATCGCGGTAAAGGCGGCGTGACCGGGTGTATCGATGAACGTAAGTGTCGACCCATTATGATTCACGGTGTAGGCGCCGATGTGCTGGGTAATTCCGCCCGCTTCACCTGCCGCGACACGCGTCTTGCGGATCGCATCCATCAGCGTTGTTTTGCCATGATCAACGTGTCCCATGAACGTGATGATGGGACCGCGCGGTTTGAGTTCCTCTTCCTTTTCGATAACCGGCGGAGCCGGCGCGACAACTACCTGTTCTACCTTGTGAACGCCGGCTCCTTTTTCACGGCGTTCTTTTTCGAGAACGAACCCGTGATTCTCCGCGATTTTCGACGCGATGTCGGGTTCGATTGTCTGATTGATGTTGGCGAAGATATTGTAAGTCATCAACTCCGCGATGAGTTGATGCGGTTTTAGGCCGAGCTCAGCTGCCAACTGCTTAACAATTATCGGAGGCTTAATCAGGATGACCTTCTGCGACACGGCTTCCGCTTCAGCAGAAGGGGGCGCCTCCTCGGCGGGCGCTTGAGTTAGAGGCGGCTGCGCGGGTTCAGCTTCGACGGGCGCAGCAGGTTTTGGCGGAGCAGCAGTTGCCTCCAGCGAGGCGCGAATGCGCGAAATCGGAGGTAAAACGGCCCGTCTCGTTTTTGGCTCGCTCTCTTCTGTCTTCTTGCGCGGCTTTTTTCTATCGATGAGCGAGACGCTCTCTACTTCGTGCCCAGGTGGTGGAGCCGATCGCGGCTCGGATTGCTTCGGCGAGATTACACGCGATTTACCCGCTGAAGTCGCGTGTGCGCTTGCCGGCGCGACATCCCTCTTTGATTCTTTCTTCGGGACTCTTGATTTCCCTGCGGCGACTGGCTTGTCAGCGGCAGTAGCCTTGCGCGCCGCGGCGTGCGCGGCTGGCTTGCGGCTTGCAGTTTTACTGCCCGTCTTCGTTGCCATAACACTTCCTTCAAAATTTCGCTCATGGCTCAAGCTCCCTAAACGAGAGCCATGTTATTGCACGAGTTCCTGCCGATGCACTGCCTCGTAAATCTCTCGCGCCTTTGTTTCGTCGACTGTGAGAATATCCACCAAATCCTGCACGTCTGCATCGCGCAATCCTTCCAGGTTGGTAAACCCGGATTTTACGAGCGTAAGCGCCTGCTCTTGAGTCACTGGCAGGGCGCCGGCCAGCGTCTGTGCAGCTTGCGCTACCTTCTGTTCCACCACCGTTGTCGCCGATGTGTCCTTGCCGATATTGATTTCCCAGCCGGTCAAGCGTGAAGTCAATCGCGCGTTTTGTCCTTTTTTTCCTATCGCGAGCGAAAGCTGGTCTTCATCAACAGAAATCTGCACGCTCTTTTTCTCAGTATCGAAAGTCAGATTCTTCACTTTCGCGGGCTTCAGCGCTTCCAGGACGTATTCTTTTGGGTCCGAACTCCAACGAATGATATCGACCTTCTCATTGTTGAGCTCACGCACGATGTTTTTGACGCGCGAGCCGCGCATGCCGACACATGCACCCACCGGGTCAACTTTCTCGTTTGCGCTCCACACCGCGATCTTGGTGCGATAACCAGCTTCTCGCGCGATGCCGCGGATCTCCACGGTACCATCGGCGATTTCGCTCACCTCGAGCTCGAAAAGCCGGCGCACGAAATTGGGATGACTGCGCGAGACGATAATTTCGGGGCCGCGGGCACCGTTTTCGACCGCGACCACATAAGCGCGAAGGCGATCCCCTACGTTGTAGTCTTCGACGACCACCCGCTCCCGCTGCGGCATGATGGCTTCAAATTTTCCAAGATCCAAAATGACATCGGAACGGTCGAAACGCCGCACAGTTCCACTGACAATCTCGCCCGCGCGGTCCTTAAACTCCTCATAGATCATTTCCTTCTCGGCCTGACGAATCCGCTGCATCATGGCTTGTTTCGCCGTCTGGGCCGCGATTCGCCCGAAATTTTTCGGTGTGACTTCCACTTCCACAGTGTCACCGATGTTCACGTCCGGTTTGATTTTGCGCGCTTTCGAGAGGTCAATCTCATCTTGCGAATTGGTGACGTGATCGACCACCACCAGGTTGGCCAATGCCCGGATTTCGCCGCTCTTCGGATTAATATCGATCCGCAGATCGCGCGACGCGCCGACGCTCTTCTTCGAGGCAGAGAGCAGGGCATTCGACACAGCCTCGAGCAGGATTTCGCGTTTAATTCCGCGCTCCCGCTCCAGGTAATCGAGCATGGCAATAAATTCCGCGTTCATAAAACATGCAGCCCGCAGACTAAAAAGAGTGGGACGCCAGTTCCCACTCCGATCAGCGCGCGGACTAGGCACCAAAGATAGCTACCCGCCGTCTTCCCGTCAAGGTGCGGTCTACTTTGATTTGACGTTGAAAGCTCAACGTCCAACATCCAGCATTCAATGAATTCCCGCTTCCGAGCCGTCGCTGTTGTTCTTCTGGTCTGGGCCCTGATTTATTTACCAGCGCTTGGTTCTATCGCCATCAAAGGCGAAGAAGGTCGACGAATCTTGCCGGCAGTTCGGATGCTCGAGACCGGTAACTACATCGTCCCGCGAATAGGAAGTAATCCGTATTTCCGCAAGCCTCCTTTGGTGAACTGGCTGGTGGCCGCCTCCTTCGCAGTTTCTGGTGTGCGCAACGAATGGACGGCGCGTTTGCCCTCTGCGCTTGCCGTGCTTGCTGTCGCGATTGCATTCGTGACGGTGGCACGCGCCAGTCTTGGCCCGACGGGTTCATTAATTGCCGCTCTCATCTGGATGACCAACATTGGAATGATAGAAAAAGGCCGGCTAATTGAAATCGAAGCGCTGTATGTCTCGCTTTGTGGTCTAGCGACTATTTTTTGGCTGAGCTATTGGGTTCAAGAGAAATCGCCATGGCTCATTTGGATTCCACCATCGATTTTTCTCGGGCTTGGTCTGCTGGCAAAAGGCCCAACGCACCTGGTATTTTTCTATGCGGTAGTGGTGGCGGTCCTTTGGCGTGCGAAAGATTGGAGGCTTCTGTTGCATCCTGCGCATTTTGCTGCTCTGGCCATCATTCTGGTGATCCCGGCAGCGTGGGCCATTCCATTTCTGCACAGCACAACGACGCAAGTCGCGATGGATAAATGGTCAAGCCAATACACCGGGCGATTAAAAGGTATTGATTTCAAATTCTTCGGTTGGATTCAGAACATCCCACGGGGTCTCATGTATTTTCTGCCGTGGCTTTTGCTGTTTCCGTTCGCGCGGTTTTCAAAATTTCACGATGAATCGCATCGGCAGCTCGCGCGTGCGTTGGCTTGGGGAATTGCGGTGCCATTTGTGGCTGTCAATCTGGTACCTGGCTCGGTCGCTCGATATAGCATGCCGGTCATCGTTCCAGCCTCCTGGTTGCTGGCGATGATATACGCGGGAAACGCATTACAGTGGCCGCGAACGTGGACAAAGAATGATCGAGGCTGGTCGAAGGTGGTGGCGACTTTCGTCGGCATCGGTCTTGCGATTGGTGTCATTGGTTATCCGATCACTGCAGTCGTTTTGAAGAACCGGCAGCAGGTGAAAAAGGCCGCCGCGGAAATCAATGCGCACATCCCCGCCAATGAGACGCTCTATGCGGTGAATCCAGATTATCAGCCGGTGTTTTTCTACCTAAAAGCGCCCGTGAGATACGTTAGCTACGTCAAAAATCTGCCGGTTGATGCGCGATACTTTCTCGTCCGAACTGACAATGAAGCCGAGGCATCAACCACCCAAAAATGGGCGCCACTTCGGGCCCAGCCACTGGCTAGGGTGCGAGATTACAGCAAGCGTGAGTTAGTTCTCTTCGAAGTCGCGCCCTAAACTAAAATTGACAGACTGGCAGTTTGGAATTGGTTAGCATACTAACCAATTTGATCCGGCGTTATGTCTGATGGCGAGACATTTGGTCATTTGCTTCATGGTACAGCCCGTACCTGGCGACAAAAACTGGATGAGCGTCTCAAACCAATGGGACTCAGCCAGGCAAAGTGGCGGACCCTAATGCATCTGTCTCTTTCTGAGGACGCGCTTACACAAGCGGAAATTGCAGGCCGCCTAGGCGTCGAGGAGCCTACTGTCGTAAACTTGTTGCACCGCCTGGAAAAAGAAGGCTGGATTACGCGGAATAGTTCGCCACACGATCGCCGCTGCAACATGGTACTGCTCGGTCGGCGCGCCCAGCGGGTGATCGCGCAGATTACTGCAACGGCCGACAAACTTCGGCATGAACTGTTGGCTGATATACCGCACGCCGATCTCCAAACTTGCATGAAAGTGTTGGCGCGCGTGCGGGAGCGGGCGGAGAAAAACGATCGACACCAGGGGATCACCCGCCAGTCAGTAGCTCGCGGTCTGGCCAGGCACAACGGCCAGATCAAGCAGCGACGTTCGATTCTAAGAAAAAGGCACTCTCGCAGTGCCGGCGGAGGTCCTAAATGAACGTTAACGCGCCGGTGAGCACTCCAAAGAGAACAGAGCGGAGCGCTTCCGAGCGCCCGCAAGTTCGAATGAAACGCATCCCTGCTAGCAGCCACAGGATTCCCAAATGGGCGTACTTGCTCTTTATTATCCTGGCGGCGTTTGTTTGTTACCGGATCCTTCAACGCACGGCAAGTGAGGTGAAACCTGCTCAGCCGCCAGCGCGACCGGCTCTCGTTGCTAAGGTGGTGACAAAAGATGTGCCTGTGTATCTCGACGAAATCGGCACGTGCGCGGCGTACGAGACCGTGCAGGTGCAGGCACAGGTGAGCGGGCAAATTATCGCACGCCATTTTCAGGACGGCTCCGACGTGAAGCAGGGCGACCCGCTTTTCACAATCGACCCGCGTCCCTATCAGGCCACTCTTGATCAGGCAAAGGCGCAAGCGGCGTTAGACCAGGCGACGCTGAAGCGACAGGAGGATTTGCGCGCGAGAAAAGTCATATCGCAGCAAGACTACGATACTGCTGTGGCGAACGCGCAGAAGTCTCGGGCGGCGGCAGAGGCTGCCCAGGTGAACGTTGATTATTGCTACATCAAATCACCCATCAACGGACGAGTAGGCTTGCGCAACGTAGACGTCGGCAACCTGGTTGGACCGTCGACTCCGCCGCTCGTTACCATTCAAGGCCTGGACCCGATTTACACCGATTTCACCGTGGCTGAAAACGATCTTCCGACTGTTCGGAAATATCTCGGCGGGCCAAACGTGAAAGTGCAAACGTATCTTCCCGATGGCTCAATCACACCGCGTACCGGAGATCTTTACTTCATAGATAATGCAGTGCAGCCCGGCTCCGGAACCGTGAAGGCGCGCGCAGTGACTCCGAATCCCGATCGCGCTCTCTGGCCGTCCGAGTTTGTGCGGGTCCGTTTTATTCTGGACATGCTGACGAACGCCACGCTTGTGCCGTCGCAGGCCGTACAAGTTAGCCAGAGTGGGCCGTTCGTTTTTGTAGTGAAGCCCGACAACACTGTCGACCTTCGCCCCGTCAAGCCGGGGCAACGCCAGGAGGGCGATCTCACAGTAATCGAAAGCGGTGTGACAGCTGGCGAGACGGTTGTTGTCACTGGTCAGCTTGCGCTTTCGCCAGGAGCGAAAGTAGCACCCCAACCGTACGTTCCTCAAAATCCCAGCAACCCTCAGCAGTTTGCCGCCTCAAAAAGCACAATGTTATATGAATGACGTGGAGCAACACGACGGCGACGGCGAACGGGAAGTCAAAGATAAGGATCGCCTGCGACCGAGATCCTTTGCCAATGAACGGCCAGAGCCAACGGCAAAGTTAGTTCAAGTTGAAGGCTCGGGGCTTTCCGGCCCCTTCATTCGCCGGCCAGTGATGACCGTGTTGTTGACCTTGTCGGTGATCGTCGCGGGCCTCGCAACTTACGGAAAGCTCGCCGTGAATGACCTTCCTGCGGTCGATTACCCGGTCATTCAAGTCAGCTGCTCGTATCCCGGCGCGGACCCAACGACGATGGCCAACAACATCGCAACGCCGCTGGAAAAACAATTTCTGCAAATTCCCGGCCTAGACATCATCACCAGCAACAGCACGCAGAGCAACACGCAGTTCACTTTGCAGTTTGTTCTCAGCAAAAGCATCACCGACGCCGCGACCGATGTGCAGGCAGCCATCCAGCGTGCCACTGGCAAATTGCCACTCGATTTGCCGAGTCCGCCCACGTTTACCAAAACGAACCCGAATGATCAGGCCGTTTACTTGTTAGGCCTGATGTCGGACACGCTCACAGACTGGGACCTGTATAAGTACGCCTCCACCGCTGTCGCGCAACGCATCAACATCCTGCCAGGCGTTTCACAAGTGAATATTTATGGCGTACAAGGCGCGATTCGGGTCAAGGCCGACCCGTCGGCGCTGGCTGCACGCGCTCTGACGATGGACGATCTCGCCAGCGGAATCAAATCGGGCACGGTCTATTCTGGCGCGGGACAATTCGACGGCCCGCATCGCACCTTTGTGTTGCAACCCAATGGGCAGATCGACAAGGCCGAGGGCTACCGCGAGTTGATCGTGGCGCGCAACCCAAACGGTTCGCCCGTTTACCTACGCGACGTTGCTGATGTTCGCCAAAGCGTACAGGACGAGCGCATCTCGCGTTTTTTTTGGATGCGGGGTTTTAATCCGCCCGGATCAGTTGTTGTGCTGGCGGTTTCGCGGCAGGCGGGCGCCAACGCAGTGGAAGTGGCCAATTCTGTCAAAGCGCTGTTCCCGGAACTTCGCGCGAGCTTGCCGGGCTCGATCAAATTCACGCCTGTGTTCGACCGGTCGCAAACCATCGTTAATTCTGCTGACGAAGTGAAATGGACACTGATCATCGCGTTCGTGCTGGTGGTACTGGTCATCTACGTCTTTCTCGGCCGCGCTACAGACACGCTGATTCCGGCCGTGGCACTGCCAATGTCGTTGCTGCTCACTGTGGCCGTGATGTACATGCTCAATTTCTCCATCAACAATCTCACGTTGATGGCGCTGACTCTGGCCATCGGTTTCCTTGTCGATGACGCGATCGTGTTCCTGGAAAACGTCGTGCGTCGGGCTGAGCACGGCGAGTCGATTCTGAAAGCGACATTCAACAGCGCCGGCGAGATTTCTTTCACCATTCTGTCAATGACGCTTTCACTGGCCGCGGTTTTCATTCCGCTGGTTTTTATCCCCGGACTGCTCGGCCGCATTTTCCGCGAATTCTCTGTCACGATCATCGTGGCCATTCTCGCGTCGGGACTTGTGTCGTTGACGCTCACCCCACTAATGTGCGCGCGCATTTTGGGCGAGCGCAAAGCCGGTCACAAGCGGGCGTGGATGGAGCGCCACACCAGCAATTTCATCAAACGCGTGATCGCTGCTTACGGCCGGGCGCTCGATTGGTTTCTCGACCGCGCATGGCTCACTGTGCCGATCCTGATCGCTTGCATCCTTGGTCTCTGGTTCTTCTTCACCCATCTGCCGTTCACCTTGATACCGCCGGGCGACAGTGGTTTCATCCGCGGCGTGTTCATCGCACAGGAAGGATCATCGCCGGCGCAAATGCGCGCGTATCAGGCGCAGGTCAACGAGAAGCTCCAAGCGGATCCAGCCGTCGGGCAATTCTTCACACTCGCTGGTTTCTCCTCGCGCAGCGCATTGTCGCAGGGGCTGATGTTTCTTTTTCTGAAGCCGCGCAGCGAGCGCCCGCCCATGGACCAAATTATTTTGCGACTGCAAAAATCAATGGGCTCCATTCCCGGCATCACCGCGGTGTTAACGCCGAGTCCGGTGCTGCAAATCAGCGTCGGTGCCACGAGCCAGACCCAGGGGCAGTACGCCTACAATATTAGCGGTATCGTCCCGGAGGACGTTTATGCCGTGGCCGACCAATTGATGGAAAAACTGCGACAGTTTAAAGGCTTCGCCAGTGTCCGCTCCGATTACTACCACGACACGCCAAATCTTAGGATCGACATCAACAGGGATCGCGCCGCAACCTACGGCGTTTCTACTTCCGCAATCCAAAGCTTAATGCGCAACGCGTACTCGCAAAACTACGTCTATCTCATCAAGGAACCGGACGACCAATACCAGGTCATCCTCGAAGTGAAAGACAAGGAGCGGGCGCACCCTAGCGACTTGGACGATCTCTACGTTCGCAGCAGCACCAGCGGCAATTTCAGCGCGAGCGGCGCTGGCGGCGGAACCATAGCCACGACTACAGGTAACATGTCAAACCTCGTGCCGTTGCGTGTCGTAACGTCAACAAAGGAAGTTATCGGTCCGCAAGCTGTGAACCATTTGAATCAGTTCACCAGCGTCACGTTCAACTTTAACCTATTGCCGAACGTCGCCATCGGCGACGCCACCAAATTCATTGAAGACGCCTTCGCGCAAATCCATCCGCAATATCCGACCGTACAGGGCATCTTCCAGGGGGAAACGCTCGTTTTCCGGCAACTATTCCGCTCCCTGCCGCTGCTGCTGCTGGCCGCCGTCTTCGTCATGTATGTCATCCTAGGAATTCTTTACGAAAGCTATGTGCACCCGTTCACGGTTTTATTTCCAGCAATTGTGCCCGCAGTAGTGGGCGGCTTGGCCACATTATATCTCTTTCACTCAGTGCTCTCGCTTTACAGCGTGATTGGACTGTTCCTCTTGTTAGGCATTGTGAAGAAGAACGGAATCATGGTGGTCGACTTTGCCTTGCAACGAATCGACGAAGGCTGGGACCTCCGCTCGGCGATTCACGAAGCCAGCATGGAACGGTTTCGTCCCATTATGATGACAACGCTCGCCGCGCTCATGGGCGCAGTGCCGATTGCGCTCGGATTCGGGCAAGACGCTGCATCGCGCCGTCCACTGGGGCTGGTGATCGTAGGCGGTCTGATTTTCTCCCAGTTGATCACATTGTTTGTGACGCCGGTCATCTACCTGTGGCTCGAATGGTTTCAAGAGCACGTGCTCGACAAAGTGCCGTTCTTGCGGAGTGCGCACACGCATCACGAGGGCGAACCTGCGCGAGGCGATGGGGAGATTCAGCCCGCGCCAGCCACAGTCCACTGAGCTCTGAGCACGCCTGTTCCTACTCTTGCTCTTATTCTAACAAGGTCCTAAAGAGCACGAACAAGAGCAGGAGCATGAGGACTATTACTGGCAGCATGCGCGCGATGGTTCTGGATAAGCCGAAACAACCCCTACAGCTGCGCGATATGCCAAAGCCAAAGCCGGAGCGGGGGCAATTGCTCGTACGCGTTAGTACCTGCGGTGTTTGCCGCACTGACCTTCACGTAGTCGATGGCGAATTGCCGAACCCGAAGCTGCCGCTGATTCCGGGCCATCAAATTGTTGGCCGCGTGGAAGAGATCGGTGAACAAGCAAATTTGAAATTCGCGATCGGAGATCGCGTTGGCATTCCATGGCTTGGCTGGACTGATGGCGAATGTGCTTATTGCCGATCCAATCGGGAAAACCTTTGCGATCGCGCGCGTTTTACCGGCTATACGATCGACGGTGGTTACGCCGAATTCACCATCGCTGATGCACGATTCTGTTTTCATCTGCCCGAGCATTACAATGATGTCGAAGTTGCGCCGCTGCTTTGCGCGGGACTGATCGGTTATCGTTCCTATCGTAAAGCAGGAGACACACGCCGGCTCGGCATTTATGGCTTCGGCAACGCCGCGCACTTAATCGCACAGATTGCGCTTTACGAAAGGCGCGACCTCTTCGTGTTTACGCGGCCGGGCGACATCACAACGCAGCAAGCCGCAAAAAAACTCGGCGCGGTCTGGGCTGGCGGTTCAGACGAGATGCCGCCGGAAAAACTCGATGCTGCAATTATTTTTGCCTCCGTCGGACCGCTCGTGCCAATGGCTCTGCGCGCGCTCGCCAAGGGCGGCATTGTGGTTTGCGGAGGAATTCACATGAGCGATATCCCTTCATTTCCCTACGCCGATCTTTGGGAAGAACGCGTCATCACTTCAGTCGCAAACCTGACCCGGCGCGATGGCGAAGAATTTTTCGATCTCGCGCCGCGCGTTCCGGTGCAAACAAAGACGGAAACATTCCCCTTGCAACAAGCCAATACCGCGCTGGATCGATTTCGCGCCGGCGGATTAAGCGGGACCGCTGTTCTTCTAATATCCAACAGCGGTCATCTCGGAGGGAGCGATCAATCTCATAGCAGATCTCAACAGAATAGTTTCCGCTACCCTCGCAAGAAAGAAGTGCTGGCTTCGTTAATTTGTAATACCTCGCCTCTGGGTTGTGCTCGCCGAATGGCGGCTTCAGCCAAGGTGTGATTGCTGAGCGTCAGTTTTTCAGCGTGTTCCCACTCGCGCGCGGGTGGCGAATGCTTTGACAAAATTGCCCGGAAGCCGCTTTTCATCGTCCGGCACGGAACCCGCCGCGTTGGCGAGCGCTTCTTCCTCTGGTGATAGCAGCGGCTTGAAGCGGTTTTTGTCGATGGCTTTCATGAACGCTTCATGCGGGGAGACAATGTTTTTTTCGAGCAGCGCCCAAATTGCGTCATCCATGAATTGCATGCCTTGCGCTCTTCCGGAAACCATCACGTCCTGGAGCTTTTGTGTTGCGCCTTCGCGAATGATGGCGGCAACGGCTGCGTTGGCGACCAGAATTTCATTGACTGCAATGCGACCTGGGCGATCCGACCTTTTCAAGAGCAGTTGCGCGACAACGCCGCGAAGTGAGTTTGCAAGCATAGCGCGCGCCTGCGCCTGCTTTTCGGCGGGGAAAGCGTCTATCATACGATCGACTGTCTTGCGGGCATTGTTCGTGTGCAGCGTGGCGATCACGAGAAGGCCGGTCTCGGCAGCGGTCAGGGCGAGGGAAATCGTTTCCAAGTCGCGCATCTCGCCAATGAGCACAATATCGGTATCCTCGCGCAGTGCTGCCTTGAGGCCGGCGGGAAACGAGATCGAGTCGCCCGGCACTTCCCGCTGCGTGATGATGCTGCGCCTGTTGTTGTGCACGAACTCGATCGGCTCCTCGATTGTTACGACGTGCTTCGAAAAATTTTGATTAATGAAATCGATGAGCGCTGCCTGCGTCGTTGTTTTGCCGGAACCCGTTGGACCAGTCACCAGAACAAGCCCGCCGCGCAAATAAGCAAATTCCTTGATCACCACCGGGACACCCAGCTCTTCGAGGCTTGAAATCTTCGTGGGAATCAATCGAAAAGCCGCACCATAACCGTCTGACTGCTTAAAGTAGTTCGTGCGGAACCGAGAATCCCCATCCATCTGGTAAGCAAAATCGAGATCGCCGCGTTGCTGGAAAATTTCCCAGTTCTCCGTGCCACATACTTCGCTCAACATGCGGGTGGCTTCCTCATGCGAAACCGGTTCATCCCGGATGGGCATGATATCGCCGTGCGTCCGTATTTTTGGCGGTTGCCCCTCTCCGATATGCAAATCGGACGCACCCTGCCGGACGACGATCTGAAGAAATTGGTCGACGTAGGCCATTTCAGAACCACGGTTACATTTTCAAGTGTGGTCGGACAACGTATTTTTGGTCGGCGCGCTCATAGGCCTCCTCGCTGCTGATCAGGCCGCGGTCATAAAGATCGATCAGCGCGTCGTCCATCAAACGCATGCCTTGTTTTTTGCCGGTCTGAATAATGCCTGGCAACATGTACGTTTTAGCTTCACGAATTACATTGGACACAGCCGGCGTATTGGTGAGAATTTCCAGCGCAAGCACGCGACCGGTTCCGTCTTTTTTTGGTATCAACTGGTGGCTGATTACGCCGCGCAAGGATTCCGCTACCATTACCCGGACGTGTTCCTGTTGTTCCGGCGGAAACACATCCAACAATCGATCCAACGTACGAGAAGCGTTGCTCGTGTGGAGCGTTGCCAGAACAAGATGCCCGGTTTCGGCCGCTGTGATCGCGAGTGAGATTGTTTCCAAGTCGCGCATTTCGCCGACCATGATCACGTCAGGATCTTCCCGGAGAGCGGCGCGCAAGGCCGCGGCGAACGACTCAGTGTGCGTGAACACTTCGCGTTGGCTAACGTGGCAGTTTCTCGATTGGATGATGTATTCAATCGGGTCCTCGAGGGTTATGATGTGATCGCGTCGCTCCATGTTTATCTGCTCGATCATCGCTGCGAGCGTCGTGGACTTACCGGTGCCGACGGAACCTGTGGCGAGAATCAGGCCATTCTGATAGCGAGTGAGCAGCTTGAGATACTCAGGTAATCCGAGTTCGTCCATGGTTCGGACATGCGTGTTGATCACTCGAAAAACAATCTCAACCCCGAGGCGTTGCCGAACGACGCTCGTCCGGTAGCGAGCAACCTCATTTTGATAAGCGAAGTCGGAATCGCCGCGGCTGTTGAGCTCTTCCTGATAGACTTCCGGAAGGAAGCCTTCTGCCAAAGCTAGCGTCTGCTCTCCGGTGAGCGCTGGCGCATCCGGCCACATTGGCTCAAGGGCTCCATCTACTCGCCAAATGGGCGGTGCGGCCACGCCCAGATGAACGTCCGAGGCGCCGGCCTTTTGGCCGATCTCTAGATAATCATCGACGCTCGGCAGCGGATGCGACGCGACGGGAGGAGCTGAAATCTTTGGGGCCATTGCAAACTGCCGGAATGATTACCCGGCCCAGCTGCGCGCGTAAATGCTAAAACGAGCCGCACCCCATGCAAGACGTTAGACGCATAGGACTCATGTTTTACGGCGCGACCGCCCTGCAAAACCCGTGAGGCGATTTTTCAGAAACTCGACAATCACCGGGCGAACCATGTTTGCAGCGATTTTGAGCACTGCCAGCGCAAAGCCAGTTTTGACCAGCTTCTTCTGTGATTTACGGGCGCCTTTTGCGTCGACATAAATCTTTTTCTTCCGCATCGGCGCCAAGGCCACCAGCGCGCCGACAGCGGCTGCGGCAGACAGCCACGAAACAGTTTGTTTTCGAAATGATCTGCGGAATTTCGCGGGGAAATCCAATTCGTACTGCAGGCCGCGTAAATCGCGTCTTACACGTTCACGGGACTCTGCGATTTCCGTCGTCAGCTCGTCGATTGATTTGTTACGTCCAGATTTTTCAGCCATTCGCGATCCTTCCTAAGTTCGGCCAGCGTCGTGCGAAAAACCGGTTTGGTGATGCGGCTCCGCGCGACCAGAAGCAAAACCATCGCAATAATGAAATGAACTGCGGCAGCGGCCAGTGCTATCCAAGCCCATGAAATTCCAAGCAGGTGGGCCAGCCCCACAACGACGCCGGTGATGAGAAAAACGTAACCCAACGCGCATAGGAGCAGCGCAAGAATCAGGCAACCGGCCAATATGAGCAGTTGCACCGCAGCTGTTTTCGATTCCTGGGCAAAGAGGGCAAAGCGGCTTTCAAAAAACTCCGCAAGCGCGGTAACGAGCGCTAGCAGGTTCTCGAGTAAACCGGCATGCCCCGCCGGATTGCGGGACCGAGGGATCTCGCTCATCATCTCCGAGCTGCTTCGGAGTTAGCGTCGGAAGATCAAGCCCAACACGAACCCAATTCCGAGCGCCGAGAAAATTGCTTTTGTCGGATTTTCACGCACGTATTGTTCTGCGTCTTCCTGGAACGTCCGGACGCGATCCCTCGCGTCGCCCCATGCTTGTTCCGCTTTGCCACGCGCGTCGCCCCAAGCCTGCTCTGCCTTGCCGCGGTATTCTCCGGCCAAAGCGCCTGCGGCTGATTTCAAATCTTCCGCTGCTCTGCGCGCATGGTCCCTGCTGCTTTGCAATTTATCCTGGGCGGCCGCGGTCGCGGCCGGTTTCTGTTCTGCTTTGTTTTCTTCTGCCATTTGTAATCTCCAGTTGATTTTTGCCGTAACTATCCGTGTGCTTTGGTAAATCAGCAAACACCGAGTTATCGCGTCACACACGCACTTCGCGTTTATTGTTCCCGAAAAATGATGCGAGCCTTCGTCAAATCGTAGGGAGACAGCTCGACGCCGACTTTATCGCCGGGCACAATACGGATGAAATGCTTCCGCATTTTACCAGAAATATGGGCAAGCACATTGCGCTGACCGGGAAGATCGACGCGAAACATCGTGCCGGGTAACACCTGCGTTACCGTACCCTCGGTCACGATCGGTCCTTCCTTCGCCATCGCGGCGAACTATACCGTGCGACACCCCATTTCTCAAGGCTGGCGCAGCTGATCCAGGGAGACCGTCGGCAGATATTCCCGAAGCTCCTGACGTTTCCACCACGCGCCGCTTTGCCGAAGCTCGCTCATAGTCGTGAATCGGTAACGATAAAACACTGCGCGGATGTAGCGAGGCGGCCTCTCTGGGAATGGGTTATGCGCAAGCAACCGGCTCACGTCGTCTGAGCCCTGCAAGAGTCTGACGATAAGCCCGACTAACCATGGATTTTGCTGCGGTCTTTCCAAAGCCGCAAACCACATTTGCCAATCGAGCCTCGGTTGATGCGGCGCGCACCAGCCCGGCGCACGTTTCACGTCGCCCGGTTTCCATTTGAATTCGTAGGGCAGCCATTCAACACCTTCCGCGCTGCCTTCGAGCACGATCTCGCAGCGGTCCTTTGTCATCACCCGAAACAGCCCATAGCCATTCACGATTCGAAACGCTTCGAGTTGTTCGTAAAGATTTGCGAGCGCGTGTGGGGGGCGAGCCCGTGGTTTGAACGCACTGAAGATTAACCACGCATTGATCGGCAACGTTACAACGATCACGGCAATCGCCGCGTAGCTGCACAATTGATCACTGTAGCGGCGGTCTCTGACCGTCGCATGTTTCCGCCCGATTGACGCGTCGTCAATCAACAGCAGACACAACGCAATCGTTAGTAGATTGAAGAAACAATAGTTGCCGGTAATGGCGATCGCGAGTTGAAGAAAGATCATCAATCCAGCGGCGATGAGCCGTGGGCGCCGTGGCGCCCAGATAAGAAACGGCACGACAATTTCGCCCGCGAGACAAAATGCGACTGAAAAATGCTTGAACCATTCCGGGCTTTTGTCTGCCCACCAACCGAACATCGTGGGCAGCGGTTGTGACCAGTAATGATAATCAAGCGCCGTCAGTGCGCTCCAGTGAAAGGAATGATTCAGCCAACCCCATGACTCGTCCCCGCTGGTGAGCTTCACCACGCCGGACATCAGCATCAGTTTAAACAGAAGAAATTTGAGCAAAAACAAACCCGCACGCGAAACAGGAGCCGCTGTAGCCGGGGACGTCGACCCCGGCCGCCACATGAGATCCTTTGGCCAAAGTCGCCATGGCGCAAAAAAGATCGACAGGAAACCGGTCTCGAGCAGCAGAACGTCCCATTGAAAATTCAGGAACGTTTGCCCAGCGATGGTGAGCGACAGGTAAAATATGAAAAGTGCGGCGAGCGAAATCGCCGGTGCGATCCCGAAAATCAAAAGCAAAGAAAGAACAACACCGCCGCCGCAAAGGAAATGGAGAAAGGTGTTGCTCGAGTCGAACCAGCAAAGCGTCGGCAGGAGAGCATAGTCGTCCCGTCCAAGTTGTGCCCGAACTGCCGGCAGGAATTGATTCAGGGGCGACACACCATCGCCGCCGATCAGCCCGTCCACTTGTACCCGGAGCGACACAAACGCGATCAGATAGGTCAGGCCGAGCGCGCGCAGAAACCAACGCCGTGCCCAAAAGTAAGTCGGTGGCCGCACGTCTTTTCCCCACAGCAATCGAGTAACAGCTGAGCCGAGACTGCGATGCCGAGCGATAAACTTGTAAGCGATTTCCGAAATCGCCGCGAAACCCGGAATGTGATCGTAACTCCAGGCGAGCCATTTTCTTGAAGATCTGTATCCCAACGAGCGATGGACGGCTTCCGCGGCAAAAAAAGCTTCGCCGGTTGGCTCAATCAAAGCGACTGCGCGTTTGAATTGCTCGACCGGAATTTCGGGGAAGCGATGCGCTGCATCTTGATATGTAGCGTAATCGACCTTACCGCCAGTGATTTCCCGCCACCGTTCGATCCATCTCTTGCAAAAATGGCATTCGCCGTCCCAGATCATCAGCGGTTTCGGCGGCGGATTAGAAATGCGGAGATGCATTAGCGATTGTTGATCGGGCTAGTAGAACGTCAGAGGTGAGATGTGAGAAGTGAGAAATTCGGTTGGGTTCCCTCTACTACTCACCTCTCACTTCTTACTGAGTTCAAAACTCCGCCCATACCGGCGCGTGATCGGAAGGGTCTTTGCCTTTACGCATCTCGATATCGATCCCTGATGCGCTGCATCTCTTTGTCAGTTTTTCGCTCACCAGAATTGCATCGATTCGCAGGCCGCGATTTTTTTCAAACGCGCGCATCTGGTAATCCCACCAGCTGAAAAGCTCGCCTTCCTTGTGATGAATTCGCAGTGTGTCCCGCAAGCCGAGTTCGCATAGCTCTCGGAATACCGCGCGTTCGCCATCCGACGCCATGATGGCTCCCCGCCACAGGTCTGCGTCGTAAACGTCAATGTCCTCCGGCGCGACGTTGAAATCGCCACAGGCGACGACATCGGCCGATTTTTCTTTCGCGATGCAATTACGGAGCCGGCGATACCAATGCAGTTTGTACTGATATGCTGGCGAACCAACCGCCTGACCATTCGGCGCGTAGATCGAGAAGACGCGCACGTCGCCGATCGTCGCGGCGATTACCCGCGCCTGCGGATCGCGTACCTCATCGCAAAGTGAGGGGCGGACCTGATGCGGCTCACTGTTCGCGAGAATGGCCACGCCGTTGTACGACTTCTCCCCATGGTAGGCGCAGCGATATCCAGCCGCTTGCAAAGCGAGTGCCGGAAACAGTTCATCGGGGCATTTCGTCTCTTGCAGGCAGACGATGTCCGGCTTGGTCTCGTCCAACCACGCAAACAGACGATCCTGTCGTTTGCGAAGGGAGTTGATATTCCACGAAGCGATGCGCATTGGCTGTAGCGACGGTCTCTGACCGTCGCACCAATCTTGCGTTGAACAATGCTCCGGTCGGCGCTCCGAGATCGCCGCTACAGTCCGATTTCCTCGCCTGGCGTCGGGACAATCACGTCTGTGGTCGGAAGCTCGGCAGCCAGCGTCGCGCGCATCCACTCCACCGCCGGTGGGTCACCGTGCACCAGAACAATCTTGCGTGGCGAAATTTTCCTGGCGTATTCGATCAGTCCCTCACGCGTCGCGTGTGCGCTGAACTGGAACTGTTCGATATTGCAGCGGACGCGTTGGGGTGGTTTGTCAGGATCAAGAGCGACCTCGCCGCCCTTGCCCGCCTCCCGCAGAAGACCGGCAGGCGATTCAGGATTCGCGTAGCCGACAAAAAATATCGAGTGCTGCGGGTTTTCGATCAGTCTGCGCCCAAGAACATTAGAGAGCGTGTTTGGAATCATCATCCCGCTGGAAAGGACATATGCGCGTCCCGCGCGCAACTGCGCATCACGTACGGTTTCATCATTCAAAATGAACGGCGCCGCTTCCCTCATGAGTTGCAGGCGCGGCAATTGTCGGCGCGTCGTATGCGCGCGCCGGTCATAAATATCGGTGAACTTCGAACTAAGGCCGCCAATATAAATGGGAAACTCCGGCAGGAGCCGGTGACAGCGGAACTTGTAAAGCATTGCCAGGATCTCTTGCGTTTTGCCCAACGCGAAGACTGGGATGAGCACACACGCCCCGCGCTCGAAAGCGCTCTCGAGGGCCTCAGCGAACCGTCGCTCTTCACCGGCCCGCGTCCAGCCGCCGGGCTTCGCATGATCACCTCGCGTGCATTCCATGATCAGCACATCGACTTTCTCTTCGGTGAAGACTGCTGCTTGCATGATGGTCTGATCGTCGAAATTGACGTCGCCGGTGTAAAAGACGGTTTTGCCTTCGGCCCGCACCAGGATTCCGGCTGAACCGAGCACGTGTCCGGCCTCAAAAAACTCGAACGTCAGCGCTTCTCTTTCGCGCTGAGGCGCCCGTTCCCCGGCAATGGAAATTTGCTGGCGCAACGGACAGCGACGCCAGCGTTCCGACGCTCTGTCAGTTTCTCGATGGGTGAAAAGGGGATACGACGCCTCTCCAACCTCCTCACGTTGTCGTGTCATGACGTTGACGGAGTTGTGCAAAAGGACGCTGCCAACCTCGGCCGTAGCTTCCGTCATAAACACACGTGCACTTGGAAAGCGTCGCATTATCAGAGGCAAAGTGCCGATGTGATCTTGATGCGCGTGCGAAATCAGTATTGCTCCAATGTCCCGGCCAGCGATTGCCTTCAAGTAAGGCAACGCATCCTCCCCTGTGTTCTTTGGATGCATCCCGCAATCGAGCACCAGCCTGTGGCCGCCGATCTCAAGGTAGTACGAGTTCGCGCCAATCTCCGTGCGCCGTGTCAGATTAAGGAATTTCACACGATTATCGTTGGCCTCTCTTCGGCTTTCCTATCAGAGCCGTAATTCTCTGAACAGTCGGTTTCGCGGGCAGTCTAAATACTGGTCGCAATGAAAGGAGAAACGAATGGGCGGCGCGACCCAAACTCCCATCTGGAGCAGGATATTTGCATCCACATCTTCACCGTCTCCTCCGCAATGGTCGGCGTTTGTCTGACCGTCATTGGATTGATCCGCGTTGTCATCACACTTGGATCCGCGGATACGCTAGCGGATGATTTGCTTGCCGTGGACGCGCTGCTGTTTCTGCTCTCTTGTCTGCTTTCTTATTGGGCCCTTCGCTCGCGAGGTCTGCGCAGAATGCATCGCCTTGAAAAGATCGCGGACGCGATATTTATCATCGCGATGATCGGGATGGTGGCGGTTTGTGCGTTGATCACTTATACAATTTCTATTCCGGCCCGTTAGATTGCGGGCTAAAGAACCTCTTTAAAAATTCGCATCCAGTTTTCTCGCAAGATTTTTCCGATCTGCTCGTCGCTGAATCCGCGCTCGATTAACCTGCGAGTGAGATTGCGCGCGTGGGAATGGTTCCTTAGATCGGGAATGAAATGCGGAGTGGTGAATTTTGTAGCGAGCTCTTTTTGCCTTGATTCAGGCCACTGGCAGTAGATGAACTCGAAGAAATCGAAGCCGATCCCGACTCCGTCGGTACCAATCAAATTGGCGATGTGTTCGATGTGATCGATGTAACGATCCATCGTGTTCTCGTCGCCTCTCGGGCTCACCAGCACCGAGTTCACACCAATTACACCGCGCCGTTCGCCGATCATTTTGATTTGTTCATCGCTGATGTTGCGTTCGATATCGTAATAGCAACGGACGTTTGCGTGCGACACGATGGGTGGCTTTTTTGTGATCGATAAAATTTCGTCAAACCCGGCCGGATTGATGTGGGCGAGATCAATAATGACGCCGAGGCTCTCGCATTCATGCACCACGTCGCGCCCAAAGCTGGTTAGACCCTGCGGCGGCGAACCGGTCGCTGCGAAGGCTCCGCCATGTCCCGCCGCATTGCTTCGGGCGTGTGTAAGCCCGATTGAGCGCACACCCAGTTCATAAAAGACGCGCAACAAATCCAAGTCTGTCCCGAACGGTTCCACTCCCTCCATTGTGATGAGCAGTGCGATTCTGCCTGTTTCGCGTGCCTTCTGAATTTCACGAAAGCTTTTGCAAATCGCTAAGCGCTTGCACGTCTGTATCTCAGCATACAACCGCGCGATTTGATCGAGCGCCACGCGCAGACAGGTCTCCGGTAGATAACGGTCTTCAATATAAACCGCCACGGCGAGAACGCCGATGTTCCCCTTGTCGAATTCTGGCAAAAATTCGCTTTCCAGAACATTCTTGCGATCGCGTTTTTCGTACAAATCCATCGGCAAGTCGAAATGAAGATCGATGATCCCGCCCTTGTGAAGCCGATCGAGTCGTTCGTCGATGGATTTTACAGCGGCGGTCATGCTTTGGCGGTCATTCAGACATCATGCCAGATTGCGTTGCAGGCTTCCAGCCTGCCGCTGAGGGAAAGATGTCTAACCGACAGAGATTTCAGGCGGCATGCGTGAGCTATGTCAGGCACGCGGCGCGCAGCTCACGTCATTTGCTCAACTCAAGCATGCGCAGGATCGGTTTTTCTGCTCTTTTGCGCACCGGCTCGGGCAAAGTGATCTCGGGTTCCATGTTCAACAGAGCATCGTAAGCCTTCTCCAACGTGTTCATCTTCATGAAGCGGCATTCACCGCAAAAGCAATTGTCTGTCGGGCCAGGAATGAATGTCTTACCTGGGATTTCTTTGCGCAGTCGGTGCAACAGACCAGCTTCGGTTACCACAATGATCTCGCGCGCGGGAGATTCCTTGCAAAAGGTCACCATTTTTTCGGTGGAACAAACTTCATCTGCGAGCATGCGCACAGCGTAGGTACACTCAGGGTGCGCAACGACGGGCGCATCTGGATATTGTTCGCGGATTTTGTTTATGCTGCGCGCCGTAAACTCGACGTGCACGTAACAGGTGCCCTGCCACAAATCCATTTTGCGTCCTGTGCGTTCCATTACCCATGCGCCGAGATTTTGGTCCGGAACAAAGAGAATATTTCGATCGACTGGCGCTGTGCGAACGATCTTGTCCGCGTTGCCGCTGGTGCAAATCACGTCGGACAGCGCTTTCACGCCAGCACTGCAATTGATGTAGGCGATGACGTAATAATTTTTGTCCGTGTGCTGTCTCAGAAACTCCGCCAGCTTTTCCGGCGGACACGATTCGGAGAGCGAGCAGCCGGCATCGAGATCCGGCAAAATCACACGCTTGGTCGGATTAATGATCTTGGCTGTTTCCGCCATAAAATGGACGCCACAAAACAAAATGACGTCCGCGTCAGTTTTCGCGGCCTGATAACTCAATCCTAATGAGTCGCCGACGAAATCCGCAACGTCCTGCAACTCCGGGACCTGATAATTATGCGCGAGAATAACAGCGTTTCGCTCGCGCTTGAACTCTGACAATTCTTCTGCGAGATCGCCTGCTATAGCCGTCGTCCTGTGGGCGACGCGGCTGCGGGGTGCAGCCAGGTGGGTAGCCCGATCGAAATTTACCCCTGCAGTTACCATCGGCTAATATGGCGGTTTCTTAGCCATTTACAAACGTAACGAGTGTAACGGCGGCTGTATCAGCCGCCCGGCGCTCGCCGCGGCGAGCGCCACTACAATGTGTGCAAAGCGGCGCGCATTTCTTCAATCGGAGCTTCGCGGTCGAACCAGGTGGAAAACGAGAGAGCCCCTTGATGTAGTAACATCGAGAAGCCGTTCGCGCCGCGCGCGCCAACTTCAGTGGCTGCGCGGAACAATGCGGTTTTCGATGAGCCGTAAACGCAATCGAATACGATGTGATGCGGCGCGAGCAATCGCGCCGGCACGGGTGTCGGATCGCGCGGATTCATCCCCAGCGGCGTGGCATTAACGATCAGATCGATGTCGGCAAGTTGCACTCGCATCGCCGACTCATCTAAGGCGACCGCCTCCAGCCGCGTCGCGGGACCTAAGACCCGGGCGTCGGAAAAAAACGGCCGCAATTGCTCGGCAAGTGCGTTTGCTTTTTCCAAGGTGCGATTCACCAGAACAAGGCGCTCACAACTTTCCAGCGCGCATTGCCAGGCTATAGCGCGTCCCGTCCCACCGCCAGCGCCAATGATCATCACACGCAGATCGCGAAGATCGATCGAGAATTCAGTGCGAATCGCCCGAAGGAATCCTTCACCGTCCGTATTTGACCCAATCAGTTTCTCATCGCGAACACGAATCGTATTTACCGCTTCCGCGCGAGCCGCGGATTCGTCCGTCTCATCGACTTGCTTGAACGCTGCGATCTTGTGCGGGACGGTCACATTGATTCCAACGAAATCCAGCGTGCGTAAAAACAGTAGGGCCGATCGCAACTCGTTCGTGCGAATATGAAAACGCGCGTATTGCATGTCGATCTCGCAGGCGCGCAAAGCGGCGTTTTGCATTTGCGGCGAGAGCGAATGCGCTACCGGATCGCCAAAAATGCCGAGGCGAACCGGAGGCTGGAGTTCCCCCGCAACGGCAGACCAGTTTTCCAGGTCCGCAAGCGTGTAACGGTCAGTGGTTTGCTTTCTTTCCATTCGTAGAGAATCGAGAATACTAAGCACGCACAAGCGCAATGACAGCTTCGACTGAAAATCCACCGTCAGATTTTATTCGCGACATCATCGCGGAAGACATTCGTAGGGGAAAATACAAACAAATCCGCACGCGCTTCCCGCCCGAGCCGAATGGCTATCTACATATCGGTCACGCGAAATCGATCTGTCTGAATTTCGGGATCGCGCGGGAGTTTGGCGGCATCTGCAACGTTCGTATGGACGATACGAACCCGACAAAGGAGGAAGCCGAGTATGTCCAGTCAATCATGACTGATGTCCGTTGGTTGGTCGATAGCTGGGCCGATAACCATATCGGGGGCGCACCGTTGTATGCGTCAGATTATTTCGAGCAATTTTACGAATACGCGGTGGATCTCGTGCGCACAGGCAAGGCATACGTTTGTGACATGACACCCGAAGAAACGGATGCGTATCGCCGCCTCGGGAAAGCAAGCTGCTTTCGCGATCGCTCGGTCGAAGAAAATCTCGATCTGTTTGCGCGAATGAAGGCAGGCGAGTTTCTCGACGGCGCGCGCACGTTACGCGCGAAAATTGACGTGAACGCGGCGAACGTATGGCTGCGCGATCCGGTGCTGTACCGCATTCGGCACGCATCGCATCATCGCACCGGGGAGAAATGGTGCATTTATCCAATGTACGACTGGGCGCACACGCTCAGCGATTACATCGAAGGGATCACGCACTCGATTTGCACGCTGGAATTCGAAGTGCACCGGCCGCTTTATGACTGGATCCTCGACGCGCTGGAATTTCCGGAGCCGCGTCCACATCAGTATGAATTTGCGCGGCTCAATTTGACCTACTCGGTCATCAGCAAGCGCAAATTGATCCAGCTCGTCGATGAAAAACTGGTGAGCGGGTGGGACGACCCGCGCATGGTCACGATTTCCGGCTTGCGCCGGCGTGGTGTGACGCCCGGCGTGTTGCGCACGTTCGCCTACAACATCGGCATCACGAAGTATCCGAGCATGACCGATATGGCGCTGCTGGAACATACCATGCGCGACGAATTTAATCGCATAGCCACACGGCGGCTCGCCGTGCTCCGGCCCATCAAAATCGTGCTGACGAATTATCCCGAAGGAAAAACCGAAGAACTCGATGCGATCAACAATCCCGAGGATTCGGATGCCGGAATGCGGAGAATTCCTTTCAGTCGCGACCTTTACATCGAGCGCGATGATTTCATGGAAACGCCGCCGCCGAAATATTTCCGACTGCAACCAGGCGGCGAAGTGCGCCTGAAATACGCTTACATCATCAAGTGCGATGAAGTGGTAAAAGATGAAAAGGGCAATATTAGCCAGCTCCGATGCACTGTTGATCTCGATAGTAAATCAGGTGGACCAACAGCAAGCCGCAAAGTGAAGGGGACCATTCACTGGGTGAGCGCCTCGCATGCGATCGACGCCGAAGTCCGCTTGTATGATCGGCTCTTCACGGTTCCGGAACCCGACGCAAGCGGTGATTTCACCTGGCGGATGCGCGTCCCGAAGAGCGCTATCAATTCGAACGGCTCGGGTATTTCGCGCTCGATGCCGATTCTACACCGGACAGACAAATCTGGAATCGCACGGCTACTCTGAGGGATACGTGGGCCAAAGAGGCGAAAAAATAATTCGCGTGTCATCCTGAGTCGCATAGACGACGAAGGATCTCGCGCTGCGTGGTGGATCACACAAGTTAGCTCGCGTGATGTTTCGACTCTGTGAGAGGTCCCTCGCTTCGCTCGGGATGACCCGAATTAGAAGGTAGAAAGCGCGCGATCAACTCGCGCTAGCACCTTTTCTTTGCCGAGCACTTCGAGCAGATGATACAAGCTTGGACCGATGTTGCTTCCGGTCACTGCGAGGCGCATAGGATGCACGATCGCGCCAACTTTGACGCCAAGCTTTGCTGCCGTGCTTTTTAAGGTCGCTTCGATTTCGGCAGCATCGAATTTCTCAAGCGCGCTAAGTGCGTCGCGAACTGCTTTCAGCCGCGGCTTGTTCTCAGCGGTAAAATGGTTGGCTACGCCTGCTGGGTCGTAATCGAAATCGTCGGTGAAATAGAATCCGCAATAGGCGGGCAGCTCGTCAAACGTATTGATCTTACCTTCGCAGGTCTGCAACGCCGCGCGGACGTACTTCTCCGGAAATTTGTCCAGTTTCACACCGCTCGATTTCAACCTTCCGACGGCAAGATCGTAAAACTCGGAGTCATTGAGCTCGCGCGCGTATTCGCCATTCAACCAGTGTAATTTGTCCGGATCGAATGTGCCCGAGCTGCGCCCAATGTTTTTTAGATCGAAAATCCGGATGATTTCATCAATATCGATTTTCTCACGGTTGTCTTTTGGCGACCAACCGAGCAGACAGAGATAATTGCGCAGCGCTGCTGGTAGATAGCCGCGTCGGATGTAATACTCGACGCGCGCGCCTTCATCGCGCTTGCTCATTTTCGATCCGTCGCGGTTGAGAATGAGCGGGATATGCGCGTACGTCGGTGGCTTCGCGCCGAGCGCGTGAAAAATCTCTACGTGCTTCGGCGTGTTCGAGAGATGATCTTCGCCTCGGATCACATGCGAGATTTTCATTTCAAGGTCGTCGATCACGTTGACGAAATGAAAAATCCATGAGCCGTCCGGACGGCGAATCGTCATGTCGGGGTGCGTTGCCGGATTGCTGAGATCGAAGTCGATCTTGCCTGCAACCAGATCATCAACGATCACGTGCTCGCGCGGCGAACGAAATCGCAATGCACCCTGGTCATCGAAAATGTGAGCGGCGTCCTGAAGTTTTTTTAGGTAGCGCTCGTACAGTTCTGTCCGTTCGCTCTGCAAATAAGGTCCGAAATCGCCGCCGACGTGAGGGCCTTCGTCCCAGTTCAAGCCAAGCCATTCTAACCCCTCATAAATAGCGGCCATCGCCTCCTCGGTATTTCGCTTGATATCTGTGTCTTCGATGCGCAGCACAAATTTCCCGCCATGGTGCCGTGCAAACAGCCAGTTGAACAGCGCAGTGCGCGCGCCGCCGATGTGCAGATAACCAGTGGGTGAGGGGGCGAAACGAACGCGGATGTCAGAGGCCATTAGCCACAGATTACACGCACCTTCGCCGCAGGCTACGGCGATGCAGGCGGATTTTCACAGATGTTGTAGCGGCGGCTGTGTCAGCCGGCGGGCGTTTGACACAAGCGCCGCTACACTCATTCAATGAAAATCTTGCCGGCGCGGCGGCGCACGTGTCGATCTTTCGGGAGATTCACTTTCGCGAACGAAGCTTCGCGGTCAGCGAGCAAACGCACACGCTCGATTATGTCGAAGCCGACGTCAGGCATGTTTTGTGCCCGCAGCCATTTCAAAATCGCTCGACGCTGGAGTGCAACGGGTAGTGCACGAAGTCTTGGTACTGAAAGATCAGCATTGGCTGAATCCGGCACCTCGCTCTCGAGCCATTTCTCTTCCTCGGCGACAATCATGGCTGTGCGCCAAATGTTCTGACGGACGTTTCGGCCAAGACTTTTTTCCAGATACGGAATGATACGGTTGCGAATACGATTGCGAGTCGCGGCCAGCTTTTTGTTCGTGGCATCTTCGCGAAATTTTAGATGACATTCATGAACGTATTTATCGATGTCTTTGCGCCAGGCTGGGAGCAACGGGCGCACGATCTTCAAGTCGACGCCACCAATGTGTCGAATAGAAACATCGCGCATCGCTGCCAGGCCAGTGAGACCGGCGCCCCGGATCAAGTTTAACAGGAAAGTCTCAACAAGATCATCCGCGTGATGCGCTAGAAAAATCGTGTGGCAACCGTAGCGCTTCGCGTTTTTGGCGAAAAACGAGTAGCGCGCATTACGTGCCGTGGTTTCCACCGATGTCTTCTTTTTCTTCGCAAACGCGCGAACGTTTGCGGCGCCTACTTCAAAATCCAGCTCATATTTCGCGGCGAGGTTTTTTACAAACCGCGCGTCAGCATCGCTCGAGCGCCCGCGTAACTGATGATTCAAATGGCAGACGATCAGTTTCCTGTAACCGAGATTGATCAGCCAATGCAAGAGCGCCACGGAATCGCGTCCGCCGGAAACTCCAATGAGATAGGGGGCGTCTGGCGCAAAGTCACGGGTGAGTCGCTCGATGCCTGATCTCCTCATAACCGCATTTCTGTCATTCTGAGCGTAGCGAAGAATCTCTGATCATGCAGAG
>WNGA01001526.1_pt1 | contig 70528 bp, 64 predicted proteins | sample 5400061 | NCBI WGS metagenome assembly WNGA01 (sample SAMN13153366, study PRJNA577476) | soil metagenome | isolation source: 100 cm soil or saprolite under grassland replicate 2 | place: USA:California | collected 2016-06-15
AAACTTTGTCGGAAACTTTGTCGGCGAATGCACGGTCGACAAAGTTTCCGACAAAGTTTCCGACAAAGGGAGCGTCAGTGAAGGAGGTGCTAAACAGATACCCCCCGATGGGGGAGAGGGGGCACCGTGGGGGAAAGTCTCAGGATTCGCCCGCTCGCCGGAGCGCATCGCTTTTTGAATGGGCAAACGCCCGCTCGCCTGCCAGTCTCCGGCCATGCGCACGGTGATTTATCCCGGCAGCTTCGACCCCTTCACCAACGGCCATCTCGATCTGGTTCAGCGCGCGACCAAGCTGTTCGACCACGTCATCGTGGCCGTGGCGCAGAGCGACGGGAAGAACCCCCTCTTCACCAGTCCCGAGCGGCTCGACTTGGTGCGCCAGTCGATCAAAGGGCTGGACAACGTGGTGGCCGACGCGTTCGACGGGCTGCTGATCGATTACGTCGAGCGGCGCGGCGGGCAGGCGGTCATCCGCGGGCTGCGGGCGGTCTCGGACTTTGAGTTTGAGTTCCAGCTCGCCTTGATGAACCGCAAACTCAATGAGCGGATAGAAACGATTTTCATGATGCCCAAGGACACTTATACGTTCCTCAGCTCGCGCATCGTGAAGGAAATCGCCCGCCTGGGCGGGGACGTGAGCGCGTTCGTCCCGGCGCACGTGGTGGCGGCGCTGAAGCGGAAGATGGGCGGGCGGGGCGGTGGAAAGGGTGAAGCATAATGCGCGAGAGGCGCCCTGCGACAAGCTATGATCACACCCTTTCCAATTGCCAGAATCATCGGCCTTTTTTCCACCTTCGGGACCTGGGCTGCAGCTTCAAACTTCCGGTTTGCCGGCCTTGCGCGCCGGCGTTACTCTTTCCGGCATGAGCGCGCTCAAAGACAGTATCATCCAGAAAATCGACGCGCTGCCGGAGCCGGCGTTGCGGCAGGTGTTGGACTTCGTTTCCTTCCTTGCCTGGAAAGGGGCTGACGGGGAGCGGTCGGTGCTGGCCGTGGCGGGCCAGTTATCGGGCGCACCGATGTCCCCGCAAGAAATCGAGCAGGCGCTGTACGGGCAGGATCGGCAAGGTTCGAAGTGAGCCGACTGGTCTTCGTGGACACCTGGGGCTGGCTGGCGCTGGGGCACCGGGCCGACGCGAACCACGAGGCTGTGAAGGAGGTGTTCCGCACCCGACAAGTTGCACCGGCGCTCTTGCACACGTCGGATTACGTGCTGGATGAGTTGATCACGCTGCTTTTTCGCCGGGAAACACACGAAGAGGCCTCCACGTTCCTGGATGGGTTGCTGGCGGATCAGGTCGCCGGACGGTTGCTCATTCACCGGGTTACGGGCGAGCGATTTCTCGCCGCGCTCGGTTTGCGCCGCCGATTTCACGACAAGCCCTTGATCTCATTCACGGACCTGACTTCGATGTCGATCATGACCGAGTTGGACATCCGAGAGGTGTTGTCCGGTGACGAACATTTCCTGCACGTTGGGATGGGGTTTCAGAGAATTCCTTAGCGGCTTGGTTCATGGCTGCGTCGAACTTGCCACGACGACGCCAAACTGGTGAAATCTTTGTCATGCCGCTGAACTTCAACTTGCACCACCTGGAGACGAAGAATCTCCGGCTCCAGGGTGAGTTGTCCGTGGCGGAGTTGGACCTCGATTCGCGCGACGAAATGGTCCGGGCCGCGCAACCGCTCCGCTTCGACCTGGAATTGCAGCGGATGGAGGACGCCGTGCTCGCTCAAGGCACATTGGAATTGAAGCTCGATTGCCAGTGCGTCCGCTGCCTCAAAGCCTTCCAGACGACGCTCAAGCTGGAGCATTGGGCTTGTCACATTCCGCTCTCGGGTGAGGACAAAGCGCTGGTCATCAACGATTCCGTGGACTTGACTCCTTATCTGCGCGAAGATATTTTCCTCGCCTTTCCGCAGCACCCGCTGTGCAAGAAAGAATGCCGCGGGCTGGTCCCGAAGAAACCAAAAGCCGGCCGCGGTGTCGACAGGCCGGACGACGGTGCATCGCCGTGGGCCGCGCTCGACAAATTGAAACTGAAATGACGACCTATGGGCGTACCTAAACGAAAACCCTCGACGAGCCGCCAGCGTATGCGCCGGGCCTACAACAGCGTGCTCAAACTTCCCCAACTCGGCTCCTGCCCGCAGTGCGCGGCGCCTTACGTGCCGCACCGCGTCTGCCCGGCGTGCGGCTTTTACAAGGGCCGCCAGATCATCACGGTGACGGCCGGAGCATGATTGCCGGGAGCGCGGCCGGGTTGCTCGCCCACTGCGCTCTTTCCATTTATGCGAATCGCGGTGGATGTCATGGGTGGCGACCACGGAAGCAGGGTCGTCATCGACGGTGTCAAACAGGCCCTCGCGGACTGCGCCCAGATCACCGAACTGCACCTGGTCGGCCAGCAGGCGGAGATCGAAGCGGCGCTGGAACAGGCCGGCTGCGGCGACGCGCGCCTGCGCATCGTCCACGCCTCCGAAGTCATCGCGATGGAGGACAAGCCCCTTGACGCGGTCCGGCGCAAGAAGGATTGCTCGATGGTTCGCGCGATGGAACTGGTGCGCGACGGGAAGGCCGAGGCGGTCATTTCGCCCGGCAACACAGGCGCGCTGGTCGCCTCCGCCACGCTCAAGCTGCGGCGGCTGGAGGGTATCGAGCGGCCGGCCATTGCGTGCATCATGCCGGCGGGCGAAGTGGGCGACTGCTTCCTTCTGGACGGCGGGGCGAACCCCGAGTGCAAGCCGCTGCATCTGGCGCAATTCGCCGTGATGGGCAGCGTCTATTCCCGCGAGTTGCTCAAGCACGCCAGGCCGCGTGTCGGCGTTCTCAGCAACGGCACCGAGGAGAGCAAGGGCACCGACCTCACGCGAGACGCCGCCCGGCTTTGCGCGCAACTCGACCTGAATTTCATCGGCTACGTCGAAGGTCACGACCTGTTCGAGGGCAATGTCGATGTCGTCGTCACGGACGGTTTCACCGGCAACATCGTCCTCAAATCCATCGAGAGCCTCGGCCACGCCGTGTTGGGCCTGCTCCGGCGCGAGCTGTCCGCCTCACCTGTTCGCAAGCTCGGCGCGCTCTTTGCCAGCGGCGCCTTCCGCGACATCAAACGCCGCATGGACCCCGAAGCTTACGGAGGCGCGCCAATCCTCGGCCTCAACGGCGTCGTCATCAAGGCTCACGGCTCCGCCAGGGCGAAGGCGTTCCGGAACGCCATCCGCGTCGCCAGCGAAACCATTCAGTTCAAGATTAACGAGAGCATTGCCCGCGAAGTCCGCGCGGCCACCGAGCGCCTCGCCCAGTCCGCCGTTCACTCTGCAAGTCCCGCTGTCGCATGAGCACCCCCAGCCACTTCAAGAACCCCCGTGCCGAACACGGCTTTCGAGGCCGTTCTTGCTCGATCACCTCCGTCGGCTCCTATGTTCCGGAGAAAATCCTGACCAACGCCGACCTGGAAAAGATCGTCGATACGACCGACGAATGGATCACGTCGCGCACCGGCATCAAAGCCCGCCGCATCGCCGCGGAAAATGAGTTCACCTCCGACATGGCTGCCAATGCCGCCCGGCGCGCGATGGAGCGGGCGGGCATCACCGCCGAGCAAATCGATCTGATCATCGTCGCGACTATCACGCCCGACATGCTCTTCCCTGCGACGGCTTGCCTCGTCCAGGCCAAGCTGGGCGCGCGCAACGCCGCCGCGTTCGATATCGAAGCGGCCTGCTCCGGGTTCATTTACGCGATGGAGATTGGCCAGCAGTTCATCATGTCGCGCATGTACGACACGGTGCTCGTCATCGGCGCCGAGCGGCTCTCCTCCATCGTGAACTGGAAGGACCGCAACACCTGCGTGCTCTTCGGCGACGGCGCGGGCGCGGCAATTCTCCAGCACCGCCCCGACGCGCACGGCCTGCTGACCGCCTGCATGGGCGCGGATGGCGACAAGGCCATGCTCCTCTGCATGCCCGGAGGCGGCAGCCGCATCCCCGCCACGACCGATTCCGTGGAAGCCGGCCTGCACCACCTCGTGATGGACGGCAAGGAGACGTTCAAGAACGCCGTCACTGCGATGTACAACGCCGCGCAGGAGGCGATGCGCCGCTGCGAGATTGACATCTCGAAGATCAAGCTCGTCATCCCGCACCAGGCCAACAGCCGGATCATCGACGCCGTCGCCGATCGCCTCGGTGTGAAGCCCGGGCAGATGTTCGTGAACCTCGACAAGTACGGCAACACGAGCGCGGCGTCCGTCGCCATCGCCCTCGACGAGGCCGTGAGCCAAAAGCGCCTCGGGCGCGGCGACCTGGCCCTGCTGGTCGTTTTCGGCGCCGGCCTCACGTGGGCCGCGGCGGTCATCGAGTGGTGAGGCAGCGCACTGTGTCGCTGCTATCGTGAGGCCGCAGGGGCCGGCACTGCACTATGAGTGGTCAGGCGTTATCGTGACCCGGATGGGGGTGGCCGATTCTTGCGCAATGCCGCAACGAATGCCGCACGTAGCTGTTCCCTCTGATCCGGATTTAGAAGGCCGAATTGCTTCTTGGCCAATCCCAACAGCGGTCGATCCACCAAACGGGGCAGTTGATGACTCGACTCGTAACTTGCGATCAAGGCCTCGACTTCCGCTGCCTCAATCCGGATTTGTTTCACGGCCTCTTCAGCAAGCGCCGCCAGCGAAGTCGCTTGGGCCGAACTTTGTTTGGCAGCAATCGCTGTTGGTAGCATTTTCGAGGCCGGCGCATCCGAGAATGCAATCTTGGCATGATACGAAAGGAATTTGGATACGTCCTCCTTCGTCCACTCATTCGTCGTGTCCGCTTCTTGAAGCAGAAATTGGGATTGGCTTCCGCGACAGGGCGTGATGCCCAGAAGATGTACCCGAACACCGAATTCTTGCGCCTGCTGAACGCCAACGCGCATATCTTCATCGCCCGAAAGTAGCACGGCGTCACTCATCGCCCTGTTTCGAGCCAGCGTGATCATGTCGGTGACAATGAGTGAATCAACGCCTTTCTGCTCGCCGGCAGTGTTCACAAACCCCAGACGAAGCTTGACGCAGGGCTTGTAGGCAACGGCTAAATGTTGGGGCGTAGGGCCGCTGTCGGTCCCATCATACCAATAAATCCTCAGCAACGGAACTCCGCTCAAACGACAGGCAAGCTCCTCAAGCGCGCTCAGAATTCGATCCAAATCGAGTTCAACTTCACGGCGCGGACGCGGTTGACCAGTAAGGAGGGCTGAACCTTGGGCAAATAGATAACCAGCGTCAACGAAGACAGCAACTCGCATCATAATCTATTAATAAGGTTACGGGCTCCCGCAGGAGCCCGCTAAATATGCGGCTTCGATCCAAAGCTATACTCCGAAGCCGCAGTAAAAATATGACATTCCGCGTTTTTCGCGTCAAGCGGTCATTTCTCCCTAGTCTGCTTTCCTTGTGCGTTCGACTCCGGCTTCGGCGACGGCGGGAGCGGTTTAACCTTCGTCACGCCGTTCACTTCGTCCCACGTGAACGGCCGGCGCAAGACCTGCCCGTCGCCCACGCGGTAAACCTCCAGCGTCACCTGTGGCGGCGTGGCGGCGGTATCGAGGTCGTAAACGCAGTAGAAGTGCCCTTTGGTCTCGCTGAAGTTGAGGAACATCTCAGAAGCGTTTTTCGTCACAATCGGCGAGCTGCCGAGCGGCCCAACAGTGACTTCGATCCATTTCCCCTCGACCTGATACGCGCCGGAGAAATGCCGGTCGCCCGAGAGCAGCAACACGCCCTGAATGCTCTGATCCTCGATGAACTTGAAAATCTCGTTGCGCTCCGCTTGAAAACTCCTCCAAGAATCTTCCGTCCCATGGATCTGCCACTCGCCACCGGAGACGAGCACCTTCACCTTCGCCTTGGACGCGGCCAACTCGCGCTTGAACCAGTCGATCTGTTTGGCGCCGAGCATGGTCTTGTGCGTCAGGTTGGTCGCCTTGTTCGGGTCGCGGTGGTAACGGCCCTCCAGCATGAACAGGTCGACGTCGCGGCGAGTGAATTTGAAATAGACACCCGGATTGTCCGGTTCGCCGTAAGCCGGGTTCGCCCAAAGTTCCGTGAACGTTTTCAGCGACTTCTCCTTGCCCTTCATCCGCCCGTCGCTGTTGTCCGGGCCGAAATCGTGGTCGTCCCAGATGGCGTAAATGGGCGTGCCCGGGCTGAGGCCGCGCCAGCCGGCGGAGTCGCGCTGGTCGAAGAAGAATCGCCGCTGGATCGCCGGGTCGTTCGTGTTCGAGTAAACGTTGTCCCCCAGCATGAGCAGGAAGTCGACGTTCGTCCTCGCCAGGTCCGCGTAACCGGGGCTGGCGTCGTAACCGTGGTAGCCGACGCAACTCGTAAAAGCGAACCGCACCCGCCCGCTCGTCCCCTCGGGCGGCGCGGTGACGAACGACGGATACGGCCGGAGCATCGCCGGCTTGCCATCGAGCAACACGCCGTAGTAGTAGCGCGTCTCGGGCGCCAACCCGCTGAGTACGACGTGCCCCATAAAGCCGTTGTCCGCCTCGAGCACCGGCCCCCGGATGATCTTTCCGTTTGAGAGATCTTCATCGGCGCTCAATCGGATGGAAAGGCGCGACGCCGCCGAAGCGTGCGCCCAAATGAGCGCGTTCGTCGACGACACATGCCCGAGCATCGGGGCCAGACGGAGGAAGGCCTGCCGCGACGACGACGTGGTCGCGCGGGCCGCCGGCTCCGTTCGAACGGGCGAGCGCAACGTCACTTGGGCAGCGCCCGCGCAATACGCGAACGTGGCGAGGAACAGGGAAAGAATTCCTCCAGCAAGCTTGCGCATTGAACCCCTGAACCGCGAATGGATGGTAGTGCGCGTCGCTCCGCGCGCGCCGCATTCGACACCCCAGAACGGCGCGCGCGGAGCGACGCGCCCTACCCTGGCGTTCATGAAGAGGGAGCGGGGCAGTGGTGGATTCATCAGGGCGGATGATTGGCAAGCGTGCCTCGATGCGTCAATCACGCCGCGGCCCATAGGGGCATTGCTCTCGCAGTGCCGGCGCGATTTGACTTCGACTCGGCGCAGCCTAGGCTCTCGGCATGTCCGTCTTCGAGCTGTGCTATGACCGCGGCGGGGTTTTCCTGCCGAAGCTCGGCCTGTGGCTCGACCCGCATCATCGCGTGCCGGGGCCGGAACTGGCGTTCGTCAGCCACGCGCATTCGGACCACGCCGGGGCGCACCGGGAACTGATCGCGACCGCGGCGACGGTGCGCTTGATGCGCGCTCGCGGCGTCAAGGCCGCGCGGGAACAAGTTCTGGAGTTCGACCGAGCCCGCGAGTTCGACGCGGGCCGGCTGCCGTTCCGAATCACATTGCTGCCGGCCGGGCACATCCTCGGCAGCGCGATGGCGTTCCTCGAGGCGGATGGCGAGTCGCTGCTCTACACGGGCGACTTCAAACTGCGTCCGGGTCTGGCCGCCGAGACGTGCGCGCCGCGTCCCGCGGACTGGCTCGTGATGGAAACCACCTTCGGCCGGCCCGAGTACCGGCTGCCCCCAGCCGAGGAAGTGCGGGAACAAATCATCGCCTTTTGCCGCCAGGCCCTGGCGGAAGACGCCATCCCCATCCTGCTGGCGTATTCGCTCGGCAAGACGCAGGAACTGCTCCGCACCATGGACGGCGCCTCTTTGCCGATCTCTCTGCACGACGCGGCGTGGAAGCTGACGCGCATCTACGAGGAGTTTGGAATGAAGTTTCCCGCCTACGAACGGCACGAACACGGCAACGGCGCCGGCCGCGTCCTCATTTCACCAACTCTCTCGGGCAGGGCGGCCCGCGAGCAACTTGGGCGCGCGGCACGGACGGCGGTCGTCACCGGCTGGGCGATGGATGCGGGATGCCGTTTTCGACACCAGGCGGACGTGGCTTTTCCGTTGAGCGATCACGCGGACTACCCGGATTTGCTGGAGTTCGTCCAGCGCGTTTCGCCTCGGACGGCCTATACACTGCACGGTTTCGCGGCGGACTTCGCCCAAACATTGCGGGAACTGGGCCGCGACGCTCAGGCGTTGAGCGAGCCGGAGCAGTTTCAATTGGATTTCACGCCACGCCGCGAGCCGTGCCAACAAACGCGTGCAAGCTCTCCCCGGGAATCAAACTTCGACGGGTGACCCGCACGAAGCCGGCCTCCGCAAGCTGGTCCGCCATTTCGGCGGTCGTCGGCAGCCGGCCGCAACCTTCGGTCATAGTGCCCCACAAGTTGATGAGACCCGCTCCCAGGCCTCGGCCCTGGCAGTAGGTTGTCAGCAGCAAGCGTCCACCCGGCCTCAGAAAACCGCGCACGTGTTGAAGCACGCTCACGCGGCGTTCGACCGGAAAGTAATAGATGATCTGATGGAGCGTCGCGATATCGAAGAGAGGCTTGGGATTTCGCTGAAGCACGTCGCCGGTTTCGATCACCACGCGCGATCCCAGATTCCACCCGGCGATGTTCGCGGCGGCGAGGGCGGCCACCGCGGGTTGCAATTCCAGGCCCAGCGCGGTCAGTTGCGGGTTCCGCGCCGCTGCATGCCGGATATAGGCGGCCGTGCCGCACCCGATTTCGAAGAGCCTGACCGGGCCTTGCCGAGGGATTAACGCGTCCAGTGCCTCGCAAATGAATGGCTCGGCAAGCCGGGAAGAGCGGGCCACCAGCCGGCCGTCCTGATCGGCGAGCGTAAAAGGGCGGCCCTGGCGCAGGCGCTCCGGCGATTGCGTGATGATGAAGTGGTGAAGCATGGCGATTTCCTCGACGAACGCCGCAGCGGCATCGTTGGCCGCGTTGCAGAGTCTGCGGGAGAGTTTTCCCCGGAGCGTGTACCCCTCGGCGCCTGCGCGCAATTCTCCGAGCGCCACTCCCAGTTGCAGCCACGTTTCAAGCCCCTCGCGCATCGACGGCGCCACATTGAATTCGGCCGAAAGGACCTCGAGCGGGACCGGACCCGCCTCGAGCCTTCGCAACAAGCCGCTCGACAAGGCTGCGCCGACGAATGCCAGCCGGTGGTAGCACCGCAGCTCAAGCATCAGCGAAAAGAGGAAGGGGACCTGGCCGCTGCCAATCAGGGAGCCCAACGTGCGAAGATTCATCCCCGCCATTATCTGTGAGACGGCCTTGAATGACACTCATTTCACCACCATCTGCGTGAACGGCAGGACATAGGCCTGGAGGTACACGAGCAGTCCCACCAGCGCGGCCAGCGCGATGGAGTGAAAGAAAACATAGCGCAGAATGGCGCCTTCGTGGCCGTACCAGTTCGTGGCCGTGCTGGCGACGACGATGCTCTGGGCGTCGACCATTTTGCCCATCACACCGCCGGAGCTGTTGGCCGCAGCCATCAAATGGGGGCTGATGCCGGTCTGCTCGGCGGTGATTTTCTGGAGGCTTCCGAAGAGCACGTTCGACGCGGTGTCGCTGCCCGTCAGCGCGACGCCGAGCCAGCCGAGCAGCGTGCCGAAGAACGGATAGAACTTCCCGGTCTTCGCCAGCGCCAGGCCGAGCGTGGCGTCGGTGCCGGAATATCTCGTCACATAGCCGAGCGCGAGCATGGCCGCGATGGTAACGAGCGAGAAGCGCACGCGCCAGACGGTGCGGGCGTAGGCGGCGGCGAGGTCGCGAATCGAGAAACCCATGTAGAACCCTGCCAGCATTGCAGCGAAGAGAATCCCGGTGCCAGTGGCCGAAAGCCAGTTGAGCTTGAAGACGGCTTCTTCGGGTTTGGTGGGCTTGCCGGGTGTCGGCAGGGAAACGACGGGATTGGTTCGGAGGATGAGGTTGTGAAGGCCCGCGACGGGGAATTCAGGCGCTGTGATGCCGGGGCGAAGCCTCGCGCCGTCGGTGAGATCGGGGAGGTTTAGTTTGAGGGTGGCTGCCGTTTCCTTCGGAGTCATCTTGCCGTCGAAAAGATTCTTTAACTGCGGCGTGCCCCAAAGAAAAACGAGGAGGCTCAGGAGAATCCACGGAACCCAGGCGCGACGCACTTCGGCGATTTCGGATTTCGGATTTCGGGTTTCGGATTTCGGATCGGCGAGAGCCTTCTCCCTCTCCTCCTTCTTAGGGAGGAGACACTCCCCTGAACTGATTCGCGCTTTGGACACTTGACCCGAGATCGGAGCGCCGACCTCCCGCTCGGCGCGAACTCGCGGTGTCTCATCGGGCCGAGCAGGAGCTTGGCGCTCCGGTTCACGGGCAGCCTCCTCGATTTCCAAATCGCGCATCGGGGCCATGAACGGCGGCGGCTGGCACGGAGTCCCGGCTTTAGCCGGCCGGACGTCCTGCCGCCTGAAGGCGGGACTCCTTGCAAGAGCCGGTTCATGGAGAGCGAGTGAGGCGTCGCGCGGTTGCCAGAACTTCAGCAGCAACACAACGGCGCCAATCGAGCAGAGCGCAGCGACGATATCGACCAGCCACGGGCCGTGGAAGTTGGAAACGAGGAACTGCGGCACCGCAAACGCCACGCCTGCCACCAGTGCCGCCGGCCACACGCCGAGCATCCCGCGCCAGCCGGCCTGCGCCCACACCACCCAGAATGGCACGAGGACGGAAAAAAACGGGAGCTGCCGCCCGACCATTTTGGAAAGCGTCAGTTCATCGAACCCGGTCACTTTGCTCAGCGCAATGATGGGCGTGCCCAGCGCGCCGAAGGCCACCGGCGCCGTGTTGGCGATGAGCGAAAGCCCGCAGGCCTGGAGTGGCTTGAAGCCGAGCTGCATCAGGATCGCGGAGGTGACGGCCACCGGCGTGCCGAATCCGGCCGCGCCTTCAAAGAATGCGCCGAACGAAAACGCGATGAGGATCACCTGCACCCGCGGGTCGGGCGCGATGGCGCCGAGGCTGCCGCGCAACACGGCGAACCAGCCCTTGTCCACCGTGAGTTGGTAGAGAAAAATCAGGTTGAGGATGATCCAGCCGATCGGGAACAGCCCGAACGCCGCCCCGTAAAGGGTGGTCGCGCCTGCCATCCTCGCCGGCATCCCGTAGACGAACACCGCCACCGCGAGCGCCACGCCCAGCCCGACCAGCGCCGCGTAATGGATGCGCACTTTCAGCAGCGCGATGCTGCCGAGCAGCACCACCACCGGCAGCGCGGCGAGGAGCGTGGAGACGAAGGTGTTGTGGAGCGGATCGTAGACTTGCGTCCAGGTCATGGCGAGATGCGGAGAGAAGACGGCGGACGGGGGTGCTTTGTCCAGTCGTCTTATGGCGGAGGCGCTTTCGGTCCACGGCTGATTCGAGGAAGGAGCGCGGACAGCTTTGTCCGCGTCTTTATTGCCTTATCTCGAATTCGCGCGGACAAGGCTGTCCGCGCTCCTGTAACGCTCATTGCTCACCGGCGCTGCCCGAGCCACAGGAACAGCACGGGCACCAGGAAACCCAGCCCCAACGAAAGCCACACCATCCAGCGCTGGCGGATCGAACGAAATGCGAGGATGACCCCGAGCACGATCGTCACGATGAGCGCAACGGCCATCGTCACAACCAGCGCCCGAAAGAGCCACGGCGAATAGGCGTTGGCAGCTTCGGTCGGGTAAATTTGATCCACGTGCACGGAGCGCAGGCGGCCTGGCCAGTCGTCGGCTTCGCCCACTCCTTTGTTGCGGCGCAGCGTCACGGACTGATACCAGCCGGTGCTGACGTAGAACAAGAGCAGCGGCGCGAAGAAGCAGCCCAGGAAAAGGTGGATCCGACGAATGAGTTTCATGCGCGGCGGGGCGGCGCGTTTGCAATCCCGGTTTTGCTGCAATGTAGGGCGGGCGTCTCGCCTGCCCTACGTTGTTGCCGCGCCTGCTCAGAGGCCCAAGGCGCGGTAATCAAGGCGCGCAGGCTCACGGCGCCGGAATAAAAATCACCTGGCCGATTTTGAGCTTGTTCCAGTTCACGCCTTCGTTGGCCTGCTCGATTTGTTTCTGAGTGACGTTGATGCCTTGCTTACGCAGCGCAGCGAGAATGCCCGCAAGGGTGTCCTTCTCGCGGATCGTGTAGTCCCAGCCGGTCTGTTTGCCGCCGGTATCGGCCCGCGGCGAACCGCCGGGATTGGACCGCGGAGAGCCGCCGGGATTGGACCGCGGAGAGCCGCCGGGATTAGTCCGCGGAGTACCGACGCGATTGGTTCGGGAAGGATTCGCTTCGGCCGGCGGCAATGGGGTCCCGCGTGGACCGCTGAGGCTTTCGAGGATGAACTTTCTCAACTTGTCGAACTCCTTCACCGTGCGCTCGCTGTCGGCCAGGCGTTTCTTGTCCACTTCCTCGATTTTTTCGGCGAGGTATTTGATGCTTTCCTGCGTGGCGGCGCCCTCGTTCTTGCTCTTGCTGCGGTCCAGTTCGTCCTTCAAGCGGCGGACTTCGTCGCGCAACGCGGTCACGTTCTTTTGGAAGGCGGCGATGCTTTCCTCGATGCCGTCGAGGCGTTTGGTCAAGGTCCGGTGCCGTTCCTCAGCCTGCTCGCGTTCGGCGGCGGCGGTCGGCGAATCCTGTTGGGCGCGCAATGGCGCGGGGGGCGGCACGAACGCCGCCAGCAGCGCGATGACGAGAAGTTTCCGTTTCATGGCTGAACCATAGGAACGGCAGCCAGCCGGGGCAAGTGTGCAGTTATTCACCGCCCGGCGTCTCGCTGAGAATGACCGGAGCTTGACAACTGGCTGCTGACAGGGGCGGGACGGCCCCTTACGCTGCGCCGGTGACCGTGCTCGAAGTGATCCAGCGCAGCGGCGAGTTCCTGACCAAGCGGGGCGTCGATTCGCCGCGCCTCCAGGCCGAGTTGCTTCTGGCCCACACCCTGGGGCTACCGCGGATGAAGCTGTACCTGAGTTTCGACCGTGAGTTGACCGGACCGGAACTGGACGCGCTCCGCGGATTCGTGAAGCGCCGCGGCGATCGCGAGCCATTGCAGCACATCGTCGGTTGGACTTCGTTTTGCGGGCTGGAAATGATCGTGACTCGCGACGTGCTGGTTCCAAGGCCGGAGACGGAGCTTCTGGCGGCGCGCGCGCTAAAGTTTCTTCAGTCCCGCGGAACGGCGGCCGCAACGGTGCTGGACTTCGGGACCGGAAGCGGGTGTCTTGCGATCGCCATTGCCGCGCAGGCGCCCGGAGCCGAGTTGCACGCAGTGGACATTTCGGAGGCCGCGCTGGAAGTTGCGCGCCGCAACGCCGAGCGGCACCAGGTGTCTGGCCGAATCCACTTCTATGGCGGCGATGGGTTCGACGCGCTGCCGGCCGGGCTGCGGTTCGAATTAATCGTGTCAAACCCGCCTTACATCGCCCGGGACGAGATTGAAACCCTCCAGCCCGAGGTCCGTGACCACGACCCGCGCCTGGCGTTGGATGGAGGGCCGGACGGGCTGGACTTTTATCGCCGGCTCGCGATCGAGGGCCCCACGCGCCTGAACGGCGGGGGCCGCCTCATGGTCGAACTGGGCGATGGCCAGGAGATGGCCGCCCGCGCGCTTTTCGAGGCAGAACACTGGCGGGTCGAGGGCGTCGAAAACGATGAGACGGGCCGCGCGCGAATCTTAATTGCGCGCCGGGAGAATTGATGAAATCCTTATGTGCCCGTTTACAAGACCGGCGCGCGGAAGGCGCCGGCTGACCGAGATTTCATGGACAGTTTATTGATCAAAGGCGGCGTGCCGCTGCACGGCGAGGTGAGCATCAGCGGGGCGAAAAATGCCGTGCTGCCGATCATGGCGGCCACGCTTCTGACGCGGGAAAAATGTGTCATCCGCCGCGTGCCGAACCTGAGCGACGTGCAGTTCATGGGCCGAATCCTCAGTTCGCTGGGCGCGACGGTGAAAATCGAGGGGGACACCGTCACGGTGCGCAGCGCGAAGCCCGGGCCCATGGGCGACTATGACCTCATCCGCCAGATGCGCGGGTCGATTTGCATCCTCGGCCCGCTGCTGGGCCGGCTGCGTCACGCCCGGGTTTCGTTGCCGGGGGGATGCGTCATCGGGACACGCCCCATCGATCTGCACCTCAAAGGCATGGAAGCGCTTGGGGCGGAATTGACGATTGAGCGCGGCTACATCGAGGCGAAAGCCAGGCGGCTCATTGGGTCGGACATCTTCCTGGGTGGGCGCGCCGGGCCGACGGTGCTCGGGACGGCCAACGTGATGATGGCCGCCGTGCTGGCCGAGGGTGTGACCACCATCGAGAGCGCCGCGTGCGAGCCGGAAGTGGTGGATCTGGGCTATTTCCTCAACAAGATGGGCGCGCGCATCGTGGGCGCCGGCAGCCCGACCATCACGATCACCGGCGTCAAGGAGTTGCACGGCGCGGAGCACGAGGTGATTCCCGATCGAATCGAGGCGGCCACGTTCGCCATCGCCGCGGCGGCCACCGATGGGGAGGTGACCATTCACGGCTCGCGCCCCGATCACCTGAGCGCCGTCCTCGACAAGCTCAAGGACGCCGGCGTGCGCGTGGACCGCCGGGGACTTACCTTGAAGGTGCGGCGCAACGGTTCGCTCAAGCCGGTGGACATCACCACGCAGCCTTACGCCGGCTTTCCCACCGACGTGCAGGCCCAGATGATGGTGCTCATGGCGATGACGCCCGGCCTGGGCATCATCACCGAGCGCATCTTTGAGTCGCGCTTCATGCACGTGTCGGAACTGGCCCGGCTTGGGGCGGAAGTGTGCATCGAAGGACCCAGCGCGATCGTCAAAGGCGGCCGGTCGTTGAGCGGCGCGCCGGTGATGGCCAGCGATTTGCGGGCGTCGGCGGCCCTGGTCATCGCCGGGATGGCCGCGCGGGGGACCACGCTTGTCAGCCGCATTTACCACCTGGACCGCGGCTATGAAAAAATCGACCAAAAACTCCGCGGGCTGGGCGCCCGCATCCAACGCGTGCCTGAAAAATGAAAGCCGCCATTTCCATTCTCGTCATCATCATTGTCGCCGTGGGCGCCTACAAACTCTGGGAGTACTGGGACAAAGTCAGCCAGGAGAAGGAGCTAAACGAAAAGGCCGCAGACGGTTCGGACATCAAGGAATATCAACTCCAGGGCATGCCGTACGAGCTGGACCAGCGCTACGCCGCGGCCAAGCAGAAGGGCGCCGCCGGCATCAAGGATTTTTTGGAGGCCTACCGCAAGGCGCCGAAGTTCGAGGATCCCCGCAAAGCCTGGATCGAGCTGGAATACGTGCTGCTCATCACCGGATCGGACCCTTTGGAGGCCAAACGGGTTTTCCTCGATGTCAAACAGCGCACCCCGACCAACTCGGTGATTTACCCGCGCATCCGCGCGATGTCGAAGACGTACGAATAAGAGAAATCCGAAGCCCGAAGGCCGAAGCCCGAAGGAAATCCGAAATCCGAATCTCGAAACTTTTCGGAAGGTTATCTGGGCTTGGTTCCATTTGCCGTCCGCTTCAGGGGGAGGAGTTTTCCCAAGCCAATCTTTGCGCATTGAACCCCTGAACCGCGGTCGGGACCCGCTTCCACACGTCCAGGCCGACCGGCACGTTGGCGCTACCCAGTCTCATAGAAAGGCAGAAGGAGTCAGGCGGTTGCCGGCCGCGTGCATTTCGGGTTTCGGGTTTCCTTCGGATTTCGGGATTCGGCTTTCGGTCTTGGCCGTCTCCGAAATTCCACCATGAGCCTATTGCTCTCTCGAGCCGCCCGGCGGGCTTCGTCGCTCGCGCCACTCCATTTTCGGCGGCTCCGGCAGCCCTTGCGCCCGATAGGCCGTGCGAAAGTGGATTTTCGCCACCTTCGGGAGATTCTCCGCCCCGTGCCTGGCCACAAATTCCTTCGCCGCGGCATCCACGGCGGCGGACGCGCCTTTGGGCAGGGCCATCCCGAATTCCTTTTCCAGCCTGGCCAGCCGCGTCACGAATTCATCCCGCGCCAGAATCGATGCCGCCGCCACGGCGAGGTCTTCCTCGGCCTTGTGCCGTTGCACGAGTTCGATTTCCCGGCCCAGGCTCATCAGCGCCTTGGCCACTGTCTCCTTGTTCGCCGCGAATTGGTCGCTGATCGCCCGCACCGGCGGCGGGTTCATCCGGTGCCGCTGGCCCATCAGGTTTTCAATCACCCGCGCGTGGCCCCAGGCCAGCAACCGGTTCACGCTGCGCATCGAGCCGTAGAGCCGGTTGTAAGCCTCGTTGCCCACCGGCACAGTCGTCGTGACGCAGCCGGGGGTCTTCCGGATCAATTCCGCCAGCTCGTGAATCCGCTTGTCGCTGGAGATGTTCTTCGAGTCCTTGATGCCGCTGTCCTGCCAGGCTTTGACGACCGCTTCATTGACGTACACGCCCGCGACGCACAACGGCCCGAAGAAATCGCCCTTGCCCGATTCATCCACGCCGAAGCGCGGCAGCAGCAGGTCCGGATTCAGCACGGCTTCGTAGCCCAGGCGCGCCTGCTTGAGGATCTCGGGCTCGAGCACGAACTCGATGAATTCCTGCGTCCCTTTGCCTTGCACGACGAGCTTGCCACTCTCGTAGAAGACGACGTTGAGTTTCTCCTTCTCGCCCGCGAACCGCGCATAAGGCACCTGGCGTGGTTTGAAGCCGTGCTCGCGCAGGTGCTGCTCGAGCGCGGCGGCCTGTTCGCCGGTCAGCTTGCAGGTGTGGGAAGTCAGCGGCTTCACGGTGCGAGTCTCGACGGCGTCCCTGATCGATTCGAGTTCAAAGTTGTCTTTGTCACAATCTTTGTCGCAACCTTTGTCGCGAAATGCGCCGTCCTTCGCCTGCCAGCACTGGGAGCGCCGGCATCCTGCCGGCAGGTGGTTTGGCTGGGAGTCGAGAAACGCGCCGGCAGGATGCCGGCGCTCCCAGCGGCGCGGCTCCCGACTCCGATGCGCGTCCAAAGTTGGAACTCGAAGCTCTCCATGAACCTGATGGTAGTGCGCGCCGCTCCGCGCGCGCCGCACGCGAGATCCCAGACCGGCGCGCGCGGAGCGACGCGCCCTACCATCCCTTCGTGGTTCAGGGGTTCAATGCGCGAACGAAGTTCATCGGGGCTGACCATGAACCGGAGCGCCGAGCTCCTGCTCGGCGCGGCCCAAGTGCCGGAACGCGCCGAGCGGGAGCTCGGCGCTCCGTCCCGGTTCAGGGGCGCTCGGCGCGCGAAAACTCGGGAAGTCGTCACTTCGCCATGATTTCCAAGCCCGCACTCAATGCGCTGCTCGCCCCGCTGCTGGCCTGGTTCGCCAAACACGCCCGCGGCCTCCCGTGGCGCGGCACGCGCGATCCTTATGCCATTTGGATCTCGGAAATCATGCTCCAGCAAACCCAGGTGAAGACGGTCATCCCGTATTGGGAACGATGGATGCGCGCGTTGCCAGACATCGCGTCGCTGGCCGCCGCCGATCCTGACCGCGTCCTGAAACTCTGGGAAGGCCTTGGTTACTACACTCGCGCGCGTAACCTTCAGAGGGCGGCCAGCGACATCATGCGCGAGCACAATAGCGTGTTCCCCCGTCGATTCGAGGACGTCCTTGCCCTTCCCGGCGTCGGCCGTTACACGGCCGGGGCGATCTGCAGCATCGCCTTCCACGAGCCGCGCCCGATTCTGGATGGCAACGTCATCCGCGTGCTCACCCGCGTCTTTGGGATTGCCGGGGACCCCCGCGAGCGAGCGACGAACGAGAAACTCTGGTCACTCGCCGGCCAGCTCGTTCAGGCGGCCGGTCCGCGTCATTGCTCAAGGCTGAATCAATCGCTCATGGAACTTGGCGCGCTGATTTGCACCCCGCGCCAGCCCCGTTGCGAAGCCTGCCCAGTGCGCAGACGCTGCGCGGCTTTGAATTCAGGAACGGTCGACCAACTGCCAAACACCGGCACGCGCACTCTAACAAGCCAGCGACACGTCATTGCTTTCGTGCTCCAGCACGGCGATGAGTTCTTTGTCCGCCGGCGTCCTCGCGGCGCCGTCAACGCGCGTCTCTGGGAGTTTCCCGGCGTCGAGGTGCGACGTGCTGAGGCCAATCCGCTCGAGCTACTTCAAAAACGCTTCCGGTTGCGCGCCAAGGCGCTCACGCCTCTGCCCATCGTGCGACACTCGATCATGCACTATCGGATCACCCTGGAGGCGTTTCTGCTTCGGATTGGCCGGCGCGACGCCCGCCGTATCGCGGGCGGATGCTGGCTCACGCGAGCGGCCCTCGAGCAACGCGCGTTCCCCAGTGCGCACCGCAAATTGTTGTCTTCCCTCGACCGCGCCCCATCGCACAATGCACCTTTACGCCGGCCCAAGTAAGAACCTGAAATCCGAACCGCCGGCATCCTGCCGGCCCTGGAGTTTGGACATTTTGTGCCGACGCTCCCCATCTCCCGGAGGGAGATTCGAGAATAGCCCGGAAGTTTACTGCCGGAACCAGATTCGCTGTGGCATAAACTCCAACGTCGGCATCCTGCCGGCGACGTGAACGGCATGACAGGATTCGCTTTTTAGTTCCACCCCGAACTGTTTAGAATGCCTCTCTGACTTTAGTGAACGTTATGAAGCTGAGACTGACGGTTGCCCTCGCGTTCCTGACGGCGCTCTCCTGCGCTGCGGAGCCGGTCCGCCTCTTCCTGCGCTGCGGGCCGAAGACGCATGGGCCGGGCGAACACGATGGGCCGGCCTTTCTCACCAACTGGTCGCGGCTCCTGGGCGACCGCGGGGCCAAAGTGGATGGCGCCATCGGCTATCCCACCGCCGCCCAACTCGACGCGACTGACGTGATGGTGATGTATTGCGCCGAGGGCGGCGCCATTCACGGCGAGGAGCGCGAGCGACTGGAACAGTTCCTCAAGCGCGGCGGCGGGCTGGTGGTCATTCACGATTCTGTCTGTGGCGATGATCCACATTGGTGGAAGAGCGTCATTGGCGGCGCCTGGGAGCACGGCCATTCCAAGTGGCATCTCAACGACACGGCACTCTACTTCGCAGAGCATTCGCATCCGATCATCGACGGCGTGTCGAACTGGGATTTCGACGATGAAATCTACTGGGACCTCCATCTCATGCCCGAGGCGCGCATTCTCTGCTCCGCGTACGTTCCCGATAAGCGCAACACCAAAGCCGGCCGTCCACTGCCCTCCATTTACGACGTCGCTCCGCAGATGTGGACGCTCGAACGCAAACTTCCCGGTGCGACCGCGCCGTATCGGGCATTCGTTTCGATCCCCGGCCATCGCACCAAATCCTTCGACTTCCTTCCCTTTCGCGCCGTGCTGTTGCGCGGCATCGCGTGGGCGGGCAAGCGCGACATCGATTCGCTTTGCAACGCGGAAGAGCTTGCCGCGCTCCGCTATCACGAAGGCGGACCCACCGCGCCTGACAAAGCCGCGCCTTCGCTCAAGGTGCATCCCGACTTCTCGGTGACGCTGCTCGCTTCGGAGCCGCTCATCAATAAGCCCATCTCTCTCGACTGGGACCCCGCCGGCCGTCTCTGGGTCGCCGAAACTCCCGAGTACCCCTTCCGCCGCAGCACCAGCGGCCCGACCCATGACCGCATTTCGATTCTCGAAGACACTAACGCCGATGGCGTGATGGACAAAAAAAACGTCTTCCGCGACGGTCTTCACCTGGTCACCAGCCTCGTCTTTCATCGCGATGGCGTAATCGTCGCACAAGCGCCCGACATTCTCTGGCTGCGCGACACCGACGGCGACGGGAAGGCCGACAAGACCGTCAAGCTCTTCACCGGCTTCGGTACGAACGACACCCACGCCGTGCTCAATAACTTCCGCTGGGGCCTCGATGGTTGGATCTACGCCTCCATTGGCTACAGCCGGGGTGACGTGCGTTCGGGCGACGGCGCGCGCAGTTTCGGCAAGATCACCGACGGCATCTTCCGCTTTCGGCCCGACGGCAGCGCCCTGGAGCAGGTTTGCTCGAAAGCCAGCAACACCTGGGGCGTCGATGTCGCGCCCGACGGGGAGATTTTCTTCTCCCAGGCCAATGGCAATCACATCAACCACGTCGTCCTTTCCGAAAGCGCGCTGTCCCGCGGCCGCGTGCCGGGCGCCGCGAGTTTCAAAACCATCGAGGACCATAAGAAATCCTTTCCGTTGCGCGACTACGAACAGCAAGCCTACGCGCAGATCGATTTCGTCGGCGGTTTCACGGCCGCGTCGGGCGGGTGCATTTACAATGGCGGCGCCTGGCCGGAAAAATGGAACAGCGCCTGGTTCGTCAGCGAGCCGACGGTGAATCTCGTCCACGTCGACTTCTTGCGCCCCGACGGCGCGACGTTCATCGCGAGCAAGGATTCCGCGCATGCCGACGAGGAATTCCTCGCCAGTGCCGATCTTTGGTTTCGCCCGATTCACGCGCGCGTCGGCCCCGACGGAGCGCTCTACCTGCTGGACTTCTACAACCAGGCCGCCGTCCACAACGATCCCCGCGGGCCGTCGCACGATCCCTTGAGCAACGCCGCCATTCGTCCGGACCGCGACCGCTATTTCGGCCGCATCTGGCGGGTGCAACATCACGATGCGAAAATGCTCCCCACCCCGCGTCTCGACCGGGTCTCAACCGGTGACCTTGCCGCCGCCCTCGCCCATCCCAACGGCTGGGTCCGCCAGACTGCTGCCAGGCTGCTTGTCGAGAAAAACGATCCCGGCACTAGCGAAGCCCTGCTTCCGCTAATCGGTTCGCTCGGATTTCGTGGACTCGATGAAGCCAAGGCCCAAGCTCTCTGGATACTTCATCAGCTTGGCCAATTGGCTCCCGAACCTCTCGCTGAAGCCATCACCACCGAAGGCAAACCTATCCTCCAGAAGAACGCCCTCCGCATCGCGGCCGAGTGGAACGGCAATAGTAGGGCAGGCGTCCCACCTGCCCCCTCGGGCGTCTCGCCCGCGAAGGCCAAAACCTCGGGCAGAACGCCCACACCATCCCGCATGACCCAGAATTTCGACGGGGACATCCTTCGCACCGCAATCCTCAAGCGCGTTCGCGACCTCAATTCTCGCACCCGCCTCGAGGCCATTGCCGCTCTGGAATCCTTCCATGTGAACGCCGACATTCGCTCCAACCTCGTCGAACTCTGGCCCGAGTTCTCCGACCCGTGGATGCAATCCGCCGCCCTCGGTGTCGCCTCTGAGGAACCCGCCGAGTTCATCGAAGCCGCGGCCCGCCCGCCGTATGCCGCATCGCTCACAAACCTCGTTGCCCCCCTCGCCGCGACGCTCAGCGCCCCCGACGCGGCCCGAATCGTCGTCGCCCTCGCACGGGAACCGGAAGCCGCCGACCCGCTCAAGCTCGCCGCGCTCGAGGCGCTCACCCGCAATCTGCAACGTGGCGATCCCCCACCCTGGTCCGAAGATATCGAGTCCGCCTTCAAACCGCTCTTCGACGGATCGTCGAAGGTGGCCGCCGCCGCGCTGCCGCTGGCCGCACGCTGGGACCAATCGGGCGCTCTGAAGGACGACGTGAAGAAGCTCCTCGCGTCACTGCTCGAAACAGTGAAGGACGAAGCGCGCACGGACGAACAACGCGGCTACCTCCTCGCCAGTCTCCTGGCTATGCGACAGCTTGACACAAACATCCTCTCGTCCGTCCGGAGGCTTCTCGGCGGCTCCGAGTCACCCGGCCTCCAGCGCAAAGCCATCGAAGCCCTTGGCGCCACAGCGGACCCCGAGGCCGGCCGGACACTTTGCCAGGCGCTGACAAATCTTCCTCCCGCGCTGCACGATGCCGCTTTCGCGCAAATCCTCAAACGCGCCGACTGGTCCCTCGCGCTGCTTGAATTCCTCCAGAGCGGCGAAGTGAAGCTCGCCTCGCTCGGCCCCGGGACGATTCATCGCCTCCGCACGCACAGCGACTCGGCAGTCGCTTTGAAGGCCCGCGAGGTACTCGACGCCTTGCGCGGCCCCGAGGAAACGGAGAAGAGCGCGTTGATTGCCAAGTATACCGCCGAAGTCGGAAAACCCGGCAACGTGAAGAATGGGAAGGAACTCTTCACGAAGAATTGCGCTGCCTGCCACAAGTTCAGCGGCGAAGGCAAGGAGACCGGCCCCGACCTGACCGGCATGGGCGCTCACGGCGCCGCGGAATTGCTCGTCCACATCCTCGACCCCAACCGCGTCGTCGAACCGAACTTTGTCGCCGTGAACATCGACACGAAGGACGACCAGTCCTTCACCGGCATCGTCGTGCGCGAGAACAAATCCGCCGTCGTCCTCCGCGACGCCACTGGCGAGCACGAGATCAGGCCGGACGACATTCGCACCCGCGCCAGCAGCGGCCGATCGCTCATGCCGGAAGGCTTCGAGAGCCTCGGCGCGGAGGGTTTGCGCGATCTGCTCGCCTTCCTGTGCGCCGACGAAGCGCGCTTCCGCCTGATCGACCTGCGCCCGGCCTTCACCGCCGACAGCACCCGCGGGGTTTTTGAGAGTGAGGAGAAGACCGCCGAGTCCCTCGCGTTCAGCAAGTTCGGCCTCGTGAAAGCGGGTGAAGTGCCCTTCGAGATCGCGAATCCGGCGCGCACGACGAACGGGAACAACCTCGCCGTGCTGCGCGGAGGCAAAGGTTTCTCCAGGACGCTCGCGCGGAAGGTCGAGGTGCCGAACGTTGGCGTGCGCGCCACCAAATTGCATTTCCTCGGCGGCGTCGGCGCGGGCGCGTGGCCCTGCTGCGGGGAAAGCAAGAACGAGGGCCTGCCTGTGGCGCGCGTCACCGTCAGCTACGCGGACGGCCAGCAGGAACAGTTTGTCCTCACCAATGGCGTCGTGTTCGTGGACTACGCTAATGTCGACGCCGACGTCAACGGCTCCAGGCGCGTCCCCGGCCTGCTCGCGCGTGGACAAGTCCGCAAGTTCAGCCGCGTGCTCACCGGTTCGACAGCCATCGACCGGATCACGCTGGAGAGTTTTGACAACTCCATCGTCCCGGTCTTCGTCGCCATCACCGCCGAAGTCAGCGACAAGCCGATCTCGAAGGAGGAGGAAAAGTCCGAGCCAGCCGCCACGAAAGAAAACGAGAAGGACGCCGAACCCAAGCCGTCACGCTCGGGCTGATTCGCGTAGCTGCGACCGTGAGGTCGCGGGACGGGGACGCAGGAGCTTCGGCAGCGGCATTGTGTTCGTTCCGGTTTGAGAATTCAGCCTGCGACCTCACGGTCGCAGCTACGGCTAACCAGGTACAGAGCCTCAGTTCGCCGCTACGATTGACCGGTGGCGGCGTGGCAGGCGTCGGCAACGGCGGCCAGATGGCGCAGGAAGTCCTCGCGCGCGGCGGCGGGGAGGACGGAGAGAACCTCGGTCTGTAACTCGATGGCAATGACGCGGGCGGTTTCGTATTTCTTCTGGCCCGTTGCGCACAGTCGGATGCGGTGGGCGCGGCGGTCGGACTCGTGAGGGGCGCGCAGGACCAGGCCGGCGGCTTCCATGCGATGAAGCATCGAGGCGACCGTGTTGGGGTCGCTGCTCATGGCTTCGGTGAGTTGGCGCTGGGTCATGCCGCGGGCGTCGCATTCCAGGAGCGTGCGCATGACGGTGAACTGGTCGGGGGTGATGCCCAACTGGGCGATGCGGCGGCGGAAGGCCTGGTTGAGGCTGTACCAGGCCCGGCGCAGGAGCGGGGGCAGGCGGCGGCGTTCGGGCGAGTCGATGGGCAGCGCGGGGGCGGGGGCGGGGCGGGGATTGGGGGCGGCCATGACAAAGTTTGAATCGGGCGGCCAGATAATACGTATAGGTATTATTGCGTTGCAATCGTTTTCCGGAGAGGCATAGTCGCCTCCGGTCCGCGGCGGCAATGCCAGCTCGCGAGAACGCTCGCCCCACCGGCGGCGTGGCCCGGTGGGGCGAGCGTCCTCGCGAGCCATGCCCGCACAACGTAAATTTCGCTGACACCATGAAACCTTCGACTTTCGCCCGCGTGGCCGGCTGCGCGTTCGCCGCGGGCCTCCTGCTTTCCGGGGGCGGACTTGCAGGAGGTGGTGATGTGCTTCGACGCGGAATCAGGCGACAGGCTCTGGGACCATCGGGAGAACGATTTCCTGAGCGACATCATCTATCTGCGATACGCGAACTCCTCGCCCACGGTGGACCCGGAGACGGGCAATGTGTACGTGCAAGGCTCGCAAGGCTTGCTGATGTGTTTCACCGCGGACGGCAAGCTGCTCTGGAAGCATTCGATGATGGAGGAATTCGGCCGGTTGACGTTCCCCAACGCGCGCACAGCTTCCCCGGTGGTCGACCGGGACCTGGTGATCACGCGCGGCATCACCAGCGCGTGGGGCGCGCACGGGCCGGCGGGAGACCGCTTTTACGCGTTCGACAAAAAAACGGGCGAGTTAGTGTGGCAAAGCGCGCCGGGAGACCGGCCGCAGGACAACACGTTCTCGAATCCGTATCTGGACTTCTGGCAAGGCCGGCGCGTGCTTTACTCGGCGGGCGGGGACAGCACGTTGCTGGCCATCAACGCCCGCACGGGCGAGCCGCTCTGGCGCGTGCCTGTTGCCAAGGCTGGCGCCAAGGGCGGCATCAACGCGGCGGTGGTCCGCTACAAGGACCAGATCGTCGTCACCCACGAATCGGAAAACCTCGATTCCTCGGAGATCGGGCGCATGGCGGCGATGAGAATTCCCACGGAAATCACCAAGACCAATCCGCTGGCGCCGCACATTTTTGCGCCGAAGGCACTGGAGGCCTGGCGCAATGAGGTCGGTTCACTGGCCTCCTCGCCCGTGCTGGTGGGCCAGACCCTTTACGAAGTGAATGGGACGGGCGACTTGTGCGCCATCGACGCCAATACCGGGAAAGTGCTGTGGAAGCACAAGCTGGGCATCGAACAGCGGCAGAGTTCGCCGTTTTACGGGGACGGCAAAATTTACGTGGCGCTATACACGGCGGCACAGGGCGCGGACAAGGGGACGGCCAGCGGCGGAGACACCGGCGGCAACGGCGAGCTCTTCGTCGTAAAGCCGGGTGCCAGCGGGTGCGAGATCATCAGCCGGACCTTGCTCGACGGCCGCTGCTACGGTTCGCCCATCGCCTACAACGGCAAGCTCTACGTGCAGACGGATCGGAGGCTGTATTGCTTCGGCAAGGCGGGGAAGAATCCCGGATTGTCGGCAGAGCCAGACCAAAAGCCGTGGCCGGCGGCGGGCGCCGCGAAGCAGCTTCAGATCATTCCTTACGAAGTGCTCTTGCGGCCCGGGCAGGCGCAGTCGTTCCGCGTGCGCTCGCTCGATGCCAACGGCTTCTCGGTGCAAGAAGGAATCGATGCAAAGACCTTGAAGTGGGAACCCTTCGTGCCGCCGGGCGCGCTGGTGCGGGCGTTCATCAACGGGAAGTTCGATGACGAGGGCCGTCTCGTCGCCGACACGAAACTTGTCGGCAGCGCGGGCCAGTTCCAGGCGGCGCTCGGCGAGTTGAAGGGTTACGTGAAGGGCCGCGTACTCCCGGGCGCGCCGCTCAAGCAGGACTTCGAGTCGTTTGAATTGAGCAACGTGACGACGAACACGGTCGAGCCGCCGACGCCCTACGCGTTCCCGCCGTTGCCGTGGAACAGCGCGCGGTTCCGATTCGAGGTCCGTGACAAGGAGGTGGATGGCGTAAAGTCCAAGGCGCTGACGAAAACCATTGAAAACAAACTGTTCCAGCGCGGGCAGATCTTCATCGGTTTCCCGGACATGAAGGACTACACCGTTGAGGCGGACGTGTTGAGCGAGGGCAATCGGCGCAAGATGTCCGAGGTGGGCGTGATCAACCAGCGCTACATCATCATGCTCAAAGGCAATGCGCAGGAAATCGAGGTGAACTCAAACCAGGAGCGGGTCAAGTCCGCGTTGAAGTTCGCCTGGCTGCCCAATACCTGGTATCACCTCAAGGCGCGGGTCGACGTCGCGGCCGACGGCTCCGGCGTGGTGCGCGGCAAAGCATGGAGGCGGGGCGAGCCCGAGCCGTCGACATGGACCATCGAGGTGCCGCACCGGCGCGCGCACGCCAGCGGTTCCCCGGGCCTGTTCGGCTTCGCGCCGCAGGACCAACGGGTGTGCATCGACAACGTCAGCGTGACGGCCAATTGAGGAGTGCCGCTTGAAATTTGAAAACTTCGACTACATCGTCGCTGAATGGCGGCGAGTGCATGGCCAGCAGTAATGCCTAAGCTCCACGACATCCAGAAGCTTGCCTTCGAAGGCCAGATGATGGTCCTCGAAGTGGACGGGCGGAGCTACCGCCTTGCGGTGGCCGAGGCGTCACCGCGACTGGCTTCAGCCAGCGACGCGCAGCGAAATCTCTTTCGCATCTCACCTTCCGGGTACGGCATCCACTGGCCGGAGTTGGATGAGGACTTGTCCGTGGATGGACTGATCCGGGCCGCCAGCAGTGGAACGATGCACTCCCAAGCTTCACAAACTTCCGCGTCTGTTATCAACGACAAACCCAACCCCTGAGCGTCGTGCACCAGCCCCGCAAACCGTCCACTCTCGACCCCCGCGCCGAGCGCCTGCTCGAATGGATGGGCTCACAGCCGTGGGCGCACCTGGTCGTGCTGGGCGGGGGCGTGGCCCTCAAACATTACCTGGACTACCGCGGGACCAAGGATTGCGATGGATGGTGGGATGCGGCGGCGACTGCTCCTCAGCGCCAGCAAGTGCTGGAGGAAGTGGCCGCGGCGCTGGCGCGGTTGAACCCCGGCTCCGCTCAGAGGCGCGACGATTGGGGCGAGGTCAATTCCATCTCCGTTGTCGAGGGCGGCAAAGTGGTGTTTAGCTTCCAGATGGCCCAGCGCACCAAACAGCTCGCTCCTTACCTGGCCTCGGCGTGGGGGGGCGTGCGCATCGAGTCGCTGGAGGACAATGTGGCGTCGAAAATGTGCGCGTTCGTGGACCGGGGCGTGGGACGCGATTTTTCCGACGTGTATCAAATTCACCACCGCCTGGGCTGGTCGACAGGCGAACTTTGGAGGCTCTGGAAAACCAAAAACCCATCGCGCGAAGTTCGCGACGCGCAGGCCAAGGCCAAAGTGAAGTTCGAGGTGCTCCTCCGCAGCCGTCCGCTGGATTCGATCAAGGATGAGAATCAGCGCCGCGAGGCCGGTGCCGCGCGCCGCTGGTTTCAAGAGGAACTGCTTGCCTATGAACCCGGCCATTGACGCGACACTCTATCCCGATGCCGAGCCGCCGGCGGACCTGGCCGACGAGCGTATTGCGGCGGATTATCTGGTGCGCGTCTGCGGCGCGTATGATTTTGGCATCCCGCCGCGGCCGGAGGTCATCGCCACGTTGCGAGAGATGCGAGAGGTGTTTGACCGATTCCCCTTGACCGACTCGATGGCGTACCATGCGCTCCGCCGCTGGTTCGGTTGGCCCGAAGTGCCGCACGTCGGCAGGCCTTTCAATCCCGGAGTCGAGCACGATTTGCGCGAAGGCCGCGAGCCGGACGACACGCTCATTTAACAATTTGATTCACCATCCTCTCTGAACACCATGAAAACACCAATAGCCTTGACCGCTGCCCTAATGGCCTGCGGCCTTGCCCCCACGGGCGGCGCCGATTGGCCGGCCTGGGGCGGACACGACCTCGGCCGGAACATGTATGCCAAAGCGACCGGACTGCCCGACCATTTCGACGCTGGCAAGACCAAGTCCGGCAGCGACGAAATCGATCTGAAGACCACCAAGAACGTGAAGTGGGCCGTCAAGCTCGGCTCGCAGAGTTACGGCAACCCCACCGTCTACAAGGGCAAGGTCTTCGTCGGCACGAACAACGAGTCGCCGCGCGACCCGCGCCACGTTGGCGACCGCTCGATCCTCATGTGCTTCGACGAAAAGACCGGCGAGTTCCTCTGGCAACTCGTCGTGCCCAAGCTCAAGTCGGGCAAGGTCAACGATTGGGAATTGCTCGGCTTGTTCTCCGCTCCGGTGCATGACGGCAAATATCTCTACCTGGTCACAAGCCGTTGCGAAGTGCTTTGCCTCGACATCAACGGCATGGCCGACGGCAACGACGGCCCGTACAAGGACGAGGCCAAATACGTCGTGATGGACACCGGCAAGCCGCCGATCGAGCCGGGCCCGAAGGATGCGGACATCGTCTGGCGCTACGACATGATGGACGAATTGGGAGTGTTCCCGCACAACGCCTCGAACTGCAACATCCTCCTGCTCGGCGACCTGCTCTACGTTTGCACCTCCAACGGGCAGGACTGGACGCACGTCAATGTTCCCTCCCCCAATTCCCCCAGCCTCATCGCGCTCGACAAGAAGACCGGCAAGCTCGCCGGCGAAGACAATGTCCACATCGGCCCGCGCATTTTTCACGGCGAATGGTCGTCCCCCTCGGCCGGCCGCGTGAACGGCAAATGGCAGGTGTTCTTCGGCGGTGGCGACGGGGTCCTCTACGCCTTCAATCCCATACCGGAGAAAGGCAGCGGCAAGCCCAAGCCGAGGATTGGCGCTTCAACGAACTCGCCGGGCGGGGAGGATCTCGAAGAAACGGACATCAACTATCTGAAGGCCATTTGGTGGTACGACTGCGTACCACCAGAGTATAAGGAGAAGGACGGCAAACGCTTCAAATACCCCGACGCCGAAGGCCCGAGCGAGATCAACGCCACGCCGGTCTTTTACAAGGGCAGGGTCTATGTCGCCATTGGCCAGGACCCCGAGCACGGCGAAGGCGTCGGCCATCTCGTCTGCATCGACCCGACCAAGACCGGCGACGTGACGAAGTCCGCCACCGTCTGGGACTACAAGGGCATCAAGCGCAGCATCAGCACCGTGAGCATCGACCCCGCAAACGGCCTGCTGTTCATCGGTGACTTCTCCGGCTTCGTCCACTGCCTGGACGCCGACAGCGGCAAGGTCAACTGGATTCACGACATGAAGGCGCACATGTGGGGCAGCACATTGGCGGCCGACGGCAAGGTGTACGTCGGCGACGAGGACGGCGACTTCACGGTGCTTGCGTCGGGCCGGGAGAAAAAAGTCATCAGCGAGACGAGCCTCGGCTACCCGGTGTATGGCACACCCGTCGTGGCCAACGGCGTGATGTACGTGCTGAACCAGAGTTACCTCTACGCCTTTGCCGACCCGAACAAGACGGCGAAGGACGAGGCGCCCAAGGTGGAGGGCCAGTAAGCTCGACGACATCCTGAAACCCGATTAAGCCACCATGAGCACCCCCAGCGTCTCCCCCGACGCCATCAAGCAGGCGCAGGCCCAGCTCGACGCCCACCTGCGCCAAATCATCCACTGGCATTTCAGCCCCGAGACCGGCTGTCCGTATTGGCTCGACTGGGCGAAGAAGAACTTCGACCCGCGCAAGGAAATCAACTCCTTCGCCGACGTGCTCAAGTTCCCGCATTTCGCCGACGAATCGTTGCGCGACCTCCAGCCCGAAGTGTGGGTGCCGGCGCAATACAAGGGGAAGCCGTTCAATATTTTCGAGACGGGCGGCACCACCGGCATGCCCAAACAGCGCATCGGCTGGAACGACTATAAAACCGATTACGAGGAATTCTCGGGCAAGATCAGCGATGACCATTTTCCGCGCGGCGCCGCGTGGCTCATGGTTGGTCCCACCGGCCCGCGCCGTTTGCGCCTGGCCATCGAGCACCTGGCCAACTTTCGAGGCAGTTCCTGCTACTTCGTGGATCTCGATCCGCGTTTTGTGAAAAAGGTGATCGCCGAGAAAAAGTTTGATGTCGCCCGCGACTATATGAGCCACGTCGTGGAGCAGGGCGTGACCCTGCTGAAGCATCGTAAAATCGCCGGCTTGTTCACCACCCCCAAGCTCCTCGAAGCGCTGGCCGAGAAGGTGAATCTTTACGAGGCCGGCATCCGCGGCGTCTTCTGCGGCGGCACGTCGATGGCCGCGCAATACGTGCGCTTCATCGTCGAGGAGGTGCTCGAGGGCAAAATCGGGTTCTACCCAACCTACGGCAATACCCTCATGGGCCTGGCCGCCAGCGTTCCGCTGCGGCCGGAGGACAAGTTTTCCATCACCTACTACGCCCCCCAGCCCCGGGCCGTCATGCGCATCGTCGATCCAAAAAACACGAACACGACCAGGGGCTACGGCGAATGGGGCCGCGTCGAACTCACAACGCTCACCAGGGAATTCTTCATGCCCCGCTTCCTGGAGCGAGACGAAGCCATCCGCCGCGAACCGCGTCCGCCCTATGCCTGGGACGGCGTGGCCGAAGTGCGCCCCTTCGGCGCGATGGAGAAGACCATCGTCGAGGGGGTTTATTGAAGTGGCACAGCGGGTTCCGCTGCGACATCGCGCGGACTTCCAAAGCCGGTCGATTGGCGCATTGCATTCGGCTTCCGTGCAGCTAGAATTGTTTGATGACATCGAAAGCCGCCACCGGTAACGGCCTCAGCAAGCAGGAGGCCAAATATCGCAATCTGGTTGCCGACTGCCTGCGGGAATTCAAAACGGTCCAGAAAGGAATCCGCCGCCAACAGGCGAAAGCCGAACGGCTCCGTGCCTCATCCCGTCGCACCATGAACGACACCTGGGAGGTCTTGCGCCGTGTGGAAGCAACTCTTTGAGCTGTTTCCTGCCGATGAACACCGATAAGATTCGCACCAAGCTGCGCAACGGCTTTCGGCCTTTCGCCATTGAGTTGTCAAGCGGCAAGCGATACGTAGTGCCGCACCCGGAGTTCATCATCGTCGGCAGGACGGTGGTGGTGGTCATGGGCGCGGACGAGTCGGTCGCAACGATTGATCCGCTCCACATCACCACCCTCGAAAATCTGCCGCGGAAACGACGCAGGAAATAACGCCCCGTGCCCCACGCCGAACGCCCGCGCATTCCTGAGCTCGACGGCATCCGCGGCCTGGCGATTCTGCTCGTGCTGGTGTGGCACTATTTCGCCACGCTCGTCACCCCCGAGCCGGGAAGCTGGCTTCGAGCCGCAAAGCTGGCCGCCGGACTCGGGTGGAGCGGCGTGGACCTGTTCTTCGTGCTTTCTGGTTTTCTTCTGGGGAGCATTCTCCTGGAGCACCGGGATTCCCCCACGTACTTCAAAACTTTTTATGCGCGGCGGGCGTGTCGGATTCTCCCGGTCTACTATCTGCTGGTCATCGCGTTTGCCGTTGCAAGCGGGCTTCTACAAGGCACGCGCAACGCAGGTTTCGTTCATCTGTTTGACCGGCCGATGCCGCTCTGGTCCTACTTCACCTTCACGCAGAACTTCGCGATGGTGAGCGTGAGCGACTTTGGCGCACCGGCCCTCTCGGCAACGTGGTCGCTGGCGGTCGAGGAACAGTTTTATCTGTTCCTGCCTTTGCTGATTCGCTTCGTGCCGCGCGGATCGCTTCCCGGCGTGCTCATCCTGTTGATCGTTGCCGCGCCAATCTGCCGCGGGCTGCTCTGGTCGGACGCAGCGCCTGGCTTTGCCGGCTTTGTGCTGATGCCCGCCCGCGCCGATGCGTTGCTTCTGGGTGTGCTGGCTGCGTTGGCGATTCGCGATCCAGGATTCGCAGCCGCGTTTGCGCGAAACCGAGTGGCGCTGGGGTGCGTGTCCGTGGGGTTGTTTGGAGGAATGGTCGTCCTGGCGGTCTACGGGTGGAGGTTGCCCCACATCGCCTCGCACCTTGCCGGTCACCTCTGGATTGCCGCGTTCTATGGGCTGCTCATCGTGTGGATCTCGGCCAAACCTTCCGGCGCGCTCGGCGCCCTGATGCGGTTTCCGGCCCTCCGTGCGCTGGGCGTTGTCTCTTACGCGGTCTACTTGTTCCACGTGCCGGTGCTGGAGACGGTCTTCGCGTTGGCCCGCGGGCAACCCCCCGCCCTGCGCGCAGCGAGCGATGCCATGCTCATTCTCGCGTCGCTGGGGGTCACCATTGGCCTTGCCGCCCTGTCCTGGCGTCTCGTGGAGAAGCCCCTGCTTCGCCTCGGCCACCGCTTCAAATACTGAAGGCGTCCCATGAGCATTCCGAGTGCCGTGCCGTTGGCCAGGGCCAGAACGAGTCCTGACTTGAACACAGGGCAGCCAATTTTAGTCTGTTAGTGCAAATGCAATCCGAACCGCCGTTCACAACACTGGGCCCGTTCGACCACCAGCCGCGCACGCGGCTCGTGTTCGGCGCGGGGAAAGTGGATCAAATCGGCGCATTGGCGGCCGAACTTGGTCCGCGCCGTGTGCTCGTCGTCACGGATCGCGGCATCGTTTCCGCCGGACACGCCCAACGGGTCGAGCACTCATTGCAGGCAGCCGGACTCGGCACGGTCATCTTCGATCAGGTCCGCGAGAACCCAACGACCCGCGACGTGGACGCCTGCCTGGCCGTCGCCCGCGCTGCGGGAGTCGATTTGATCGTCGGGCTGGGCGGCGGCAGCTCGATGGACACGGCCAAAGGCTGCAATTTCCTCCTCACCAACGGCGGGCAAATGAAGGATTACCAGGGCGTCGGGAAGGCGAAGAACCCGATGCTGCCGCTCATCGCGATTCCAACGACCGCCGGCACTGGCAGCGAATGCCAGTCCGCCGCGCTCATCGCCGATGAGCAGACGCACCAGAAAATGGCCTGCCTCGATCCCAAGGCCGCCGCCCGGATCGCCCTGCTGGACCCGCAGCTCACCCTCTCGCAACCGCCCCGCGTCACGGTGTGCACCGGCATCGACGCCATCGCGCACGCCGTCGAGACCGCCGTGACAAGGAAGCGCAATCCGATCTCCGCGATGTATTCGCACGAGGCGTTCAAGCTCACGATGACCGGCTTCGAGCGCGTGCTGAAGGATCCCCTGAACCTGGAGGCGCGAGGCCAGATGCTGCTCGGCGCGGCATTCGCGGGTTTGGCCATCGAAAACTCGATGCTCGGCGCGGCCCATTCCGCGGCCAACCCGCTCACTGCTCACTTCGACATCGTTCACGGCCAGGCTGTCGGAATGATGCTGCCGGCCGTCGTGCGCTTCAACGCCCGCGACCCGGCCGTTCGTCACGCCTACGCGGAATTGGCCAGCATCGTGGAGCTCGACGGCGCAGGCGATGGCCAACTTGCCGCGTGCGACGCACTGGACGCGCGCCTCAGCGGCCTGCTGAACCTGGCGGGATTCCCTCACTCGCTGGCCGAATGTGCCGTGCCCCGCTCGGCCATTCCGATGCTGGCCGACGAAGCAGGCCGGCAATGGACCGCCGCGTTCAATCCGCGCAAGGTGGTCGCGCAGGATTTCGCGAAGCTTTACGAAGCGGCCTTCGAGCCGCGCGCACAGGGAGAGAACTCGCCGAATTGATTCGCGCCTTGAACCATTGAACCGCGATCGGAGCGCCGAGATCCCGCTCGGCGCGAACGCGCTGTGTCTCACCGGGCCGAGCAGGAGCCCGGCGCTAATGGACCGCCAGTTTTGGACGTGTATTGGGGCCATGAACGGCGGCGGCTGGCATGGAGTCCCGGCTTTAGCCGGCCGGACGTCCTGCCGCCTGAAGGCGGGACTCCTTGCAAGAGCCGGTTCTTGGACAGAGTAGCGCAGGGGCCGCGCCAGGGAGAACTACCGGAGGGTGAGCGTGTAATCCTTCGAGTTCGTGGACGCCTTCCCCACCTTGCCGAAACCGGTGTACTCATACGCAATTTTGAAGTTGTAGGTGATTTCGCTCTTGGTGGGCGGCACAGGAATCCACGCCTCAAAGCGGTTGTTCATCTTCATCACGGGCTTCATCGGGTATTCTTCAACGCCGATCATGACGACTGGTTTGATGGTCCCCGGCCGGACGGTTTGGTCCGTGGAATCCCATTGGTATTCGATCCGATACATGTGATTGGGGCTGCGCGGCTGCTCCTTGGTGGTGAGATTGGTGACCGTGTGAGTGACGCATCCCGTGAGCATCGAGGCCAGCAGGACCAACGCAAGCAATGTCTTCGTCATAGCGGCGGCAGCGTTACACACGGCTCACGGCGCTGTAAAGGCGGTTTTGAGATCGTTCTAATTCATTGCCCTGCCCGATTGTGTCGGTTAGATCCTTCGCGTGGCGCCAACGCTCGATACTTGCGGCATTATCGCCGGCAACCGCACGCTCCCGCTCCTGTTTGCCCGGCAGGCCCGCTCCCTCGGTGTCAAGCGCCTCGTCGCCGTGGCGTTTGAGGACGAGACCGACCCGGCGCTGGCCCCGTTGGTGGATCACATCGTCTGGCTGAGGGTCGGCCAGCTCTCGAAAATGCTCTCGGCCTTCACTGACCACGGCGTTGGGCACTGCGTGATGCTCGGTCAGATAGCCCCCAAAAATCTCCTCGATCTTCGCCCCGACTTGCGCGCGATGAGCTTGCTGTTCCGGCTCAAGGAAAAGAACGCCCACACGATCTTTGGCGCCATCGCCGACGAACTGAAGAAGGAGGGCGTCGAACTCATCGACGCCACGCCCTGGCTGCGCCCGCTCATGCCCGGCCCTGGCTTCGCGCTCGGGCCCGAACTCACCGAGGCCCAGAGGTCGGACGTCGCCCTGGGCTTTCGCATCGCCAAGGAAGTCTCGCGCCTGGACATCGGCCAGACCGTCGTCGTAAAGGGAGGCGCCGTGCTGGCCGTCGAAGGATTCGAGGGCACGGACCAATGCCTTGCCCGGGGCGGCCAACTGGCCGGCAAGCAGGGCGGCGCGGTCGCCGTCAAAGTCGCAAAGGACAAGCACGACATGCGCTTCGACGTGCCCTGCGTCGGCCCGCAAACCCTCGAAGCTTGCGCCGCCGCGAGCATCAACGTGCTCGCCATCGAGGCCGGCCGGACGCTCGTGCTCGAACAGGATGCCATCGAACCCTTCGTGGCCCGCGAAGGCATTTCCCTGGTCGCCACCGGCCCGGCCCTCGATTGAACGAGGCTTTTGCTGCTGACCGCGGACGGCCGAGCCGGCACAATCCCCCCCGCATGACCTCATCGGAACTGTTCGCCGCGATGCCGGCCGCGCTGGCCTCGGATGTCCTGGAGTTCAGCCACTCCAACGAAAGGAAACTCTACCGGGCCGCTCTCGACGCCGTGGCTCAAGCCCGCAAGCTGCGCCGGGTCTTTCTCGAACGACAGCCCCGCTCCGAACAGCACGCGCTGCTGCTGGAGTGTCTCCGCCGCCCGCAGTTCGCCGTCGCCGCGGATACGCTCCTGCGCTATTGGCTCCTCAAGAAGCACGTCGCCCTTGTCACTGGATTCCTCGACTCGCTCGGCATCCAACACGAAGAAGGGGCCGTCGGCGATCTGCCGAAATCCGTTGAAGACACCGCGCTCAAGAACGCGGTCGAGGCGCTGCTCGCAAAACATCCGCACGACGTCGTCGCCGTCTATCTCACGGCCTTCAACTCGATGAATGAGCAGAACTGGCCGAATCTCGATGCGCTGCTGAAGGCGGACGTCCGGCTCAAGGTGGGGAAGGCGTAAAACGTAAAACGTGAAACGTGAAACGTGAAACGTAATTACGAGAGGGCTGATCGAGTCGGGAGCGACGTTCGGTGGCTCATTACGTTTTACGTTTTACGTTTTACGCATCACGTGTATCGTGACCCATCGTTTTGAACCAAAACTGAACCTCACATGGAACCCACAGGCGACATCGCATTAATCGGCCTGGCCGTGATGGGCCAGAACATCATCCTCAACATGAACGACCACGGCTTTACCGTCGTGGCCTTCAACCGCACCGTCGAAAAGGTGGACGAGTTTCTCGCGCACCAGGCCAAGGGCACCCAGGTCATCGGCGCCCACTCCCTCCCGGAAATGGTCGCTCACCTCAAACGGCCCCGCCGAGTCATGCTGCTCGTCAAGGCCGGCAAACCGGTCGATGAATTCATCGAACAGCTCCTCCCCCATCTCGAACCCGGAGACATCCTCATCGACGGCGGCAACTCGCTCTTCGAGGACACCAACCGCCGCGTCAAACTCGTCGAGAGCAAAGGCCTGCTTTACATCGGCACCGGAGTTTCCGGCGGCGAGGAAGGCGCCCGCCGGGGCCCGTCCATCATGCCCGGCGGCTCGCCCGCCGCCTGGGAGCACGTCAAACCCATCTTCCAGGCCATCGCCGCGAAGGTCGAGGGAGGCGTCCCCTGTTGCGATTGGGTCGGCGAACAAGGCGCCGGCCATTACGTCAAGATGGTCCACAACGGCATCGAGTACGGCGACATGCAGCTCATCTGCGAAGCCTACAACATCCTCAAGAATGGCCTCGGCATGAGCGCCGACCAGATGCACGAGGTCTTCGCCGAGTGGAACACCGGCGAGCTCGACAGCTACCTTATTGAGATCAGCCGCGACATCCTCGCCTTCAAAGACACCGATGGCACGCCCCTCGTCGACAAGATTCTCGACACCGCCGGCCAGAAAGGCACCGGCAAATGGACCGTCATCAACTCGCAGGACCTCGGCATCCCGATCACGCTCATGGCCGAAGCCGTTTACGCCCGTTGCGTGTCGGCGCTCAAGGACGAACGCGTCAAAGCCCAGCGCAAACTCAAAGGCCCCCGCCCCGCCATCGGCGCGGCGAAGAAGGAAGCCGCCAGCAAAGCTTTCATCGAAGACATCAAGAGCGCCCTTTACGCCTCGAAGATCGTCAGCTACGCCCAGGGCTACATGCTCATGCGCGCCGCCGCGGCGAAGTACCAGTGGAAGCTCAACTACGGCGGCATCGCCCTCATGTGGCGGGGCGGCTGCATCATCCGCTCCCGCTTCCTGGGCAAGATCAAGGAAGCCTTTGACAAGAATCCCAAGCTTTCCAACCTGATGCTCGACGATTACTTCCGCGCCGAGATCAAGCGCTGCCAGAAAGGCTGGCGCAACGTCGTCGCCACCGCGGCCCGACGAGGCATCCCCGTGCCCGCCTTCAGCACCGCGCTCGCCTTTTACGACAGCTACCGCAGCGCCGTGCTCCCGGCCAACCTCCTCCAGGCCCAGCGCGACTACTTCGGCGCGCACACCTATGAGCGCGTCGACAAGCCGCGCGGCGAATTCTTCCACACCAACTGGACCGGCCGCGGCGGCAGCACGAGCAGTTCGACGTACAACGTGTAATCCATCTACCGCACCGCCATCGCGCAGGCACACTGAGGCTCCCCAACGGGAGAGGTAGTCGGAATGCCATGCGCGTCCGTGAGCCCTGTGCGTTACCGACTCCTTCTCCCCCTGGGGGGAGAAGGTCGGGATTAGGGGCCGGGTGAGGTGGCTCCGACTCGCTTACCCGAATGCCCGGATTACGCCGGGGCGAATGAATTCTTGCTGAAGGCGAGGAGGGAGATGGGGAAATGAAGTTTGTCTCATCGTTGCTGACAGCATTCTGGGAGGTGTGTTAATCGAGGACGAGCAATTGCTGAGGCACAGACGGTGTAGCGTACCGAGAAAAGTATGATCACGCGATTCGGATTCAAAAACTTCAAAGCCTGGGAAAACTTTGGGCCAGTGCGGTTTGCGCCGCTCACGGTGCTTTTCGGGTCGAATAGCTCCGGCAAGAGCAGCGTGGCGCAGTTCTTGTTGATGATGAAGCAGACTGCGGAATCGCCGGATCGAAAGATGGTGTTCAACATCGGAAGTGCCAAGACGGCTGTGGACCTGGGGAGTTTCCAAGAAATGGTGTTTGAACACGATGAGACACGAAAGATCGCCGTGGACATGCATTGGTCCCTGGCCAAGAGCCTGAAGCTCGAGGATAGCTACGCACAAAAGCAATACACGGGCAAGAGCGTGCGGTTTGAGGCCGAAGTTGGATTAGAGGCAACCGGATCAGCATCGACTCTCGCAGTTGATCGGATGAACTATACCTTTGGCGATTTGGAGGCTGATGGTTTTTCCGCTGGCATGAAACGCTCCGACGCACCACGGACGCCTTTTGCCCTGATTCAAGAGAAGTACGATTTCGTGCGGAACCAGGGGCGTAAATGGCCCATCACAGGTCCCGTCAAATGTTACGGCTTTCCTGACGAAGTGGTGAATTATCACCAGAACGCTGACGTGGTGCGTTCCCTCAATCTTGCCTTTGAGCAGCATTTCCAGAACATGTTTTACCTCGGCCCGCTGCGCGAGCGTTTCCTCCGTCAGTATAGTTGGACAGGCGAAGTGCCGGAACATGTCGGTTGGAAGGGTGAGATGGCGATTCCGGCTATCCTGGCGGCCAAAGGACGGCGCATCAATTACGGCAGAGGATCGAAGTTTAAGGCCTTCGCTGAAGTTGTTGCCTTCTGGCTTCAGCAGTTGGGATTGATCGAATCATTCGAAGTGAATCCGGTTGCTCCGAGGCGCCGCGAATACGAGGTGCAGGTGAAGACGCCGGGAGCACGCAAACTGGTGAACATTACTGACGTAGGCTTTGGCATCTCGCAATTCCTGCCCGTGCTAGTCCAGTGTTATTACGCACCCCCTGACTCGGTTATTCTCATCGAACAACCTGAGATCCATTTGCATCCGTCGGCGCAGGCTTGGCTCGCGGATTTGTTTATCGACGTGATCCGTTCTTGGGAGCGGGGACGGGCGAAGAACGTGCAACTTATCATCGAAAGCCACTCCGAACATTTTCTACGTCGGCTTCAACGCCGGATTGCCGAGCAACGCTTTGCTCGGGAGGAGGTCGCCGCTTACTTCTTCAAACCGGGACAGAATGGAGCGTCTCTCGAAGAACTGGACGTGGACATATTCGGTAACATTCGCAACTGGCCCGAAAAGTTTTTCGGTGACACGATGGAAGACGCAGTTGCCATGACCGACGCGCAGATGGAACGAATACGTCAGGGAGAAAAGCCGAATGAGTAACCGTGCGACGGCCTGCGTCGTGGACACCAACGTCGTCCTAGTTGCAAATAAGCAATTCAAAGAGGCTTCCGCCAGGTGTGTTCAGACTTGTGTGCGACGTCTACTCGAAATCCGCTCCGATGGACACCTCGCCGTGGATGACGCTCAGCGCATATTCAGCGAATACCGGAACAAGACTCTGAGGCACATAGGTCAGCGGGAGGCAGGGGATGAATTCGTGTTGTGGGTGATTACCAATCTCTGGAATCCCACCCGCTGCACGCAGGTCAAACTCTCGCCCAAGCCCCAGGACGACCAGGATTTTGACGAGTTTCCGAATCATCCGGGCCTCAGCGCGTTTGATCGGTCGGATCGAGTCTTTGTGGCGGTGGCGAATGCTCACCCGGAACGTCCGCCAATTCTGGCCGCATGTGACACCGACCACTGGCAATACCGGGGCGTGTTGGCAGAATGTGGCATTACGCTGGATTTTCTTTGCGAAGACGACATCCTCCGCCTCGCAATGCAGAAGGGAATATGACCGAAGCCTTCCACAAATTTCCGCACACGCCGCACCTCCTCTGGCTCGGCGACGGCTCGCCTCGTGATGACAAATTACTCAAGCCAGCAGAGGTCTCAGATTTTCTTTCAGGTGAAGTGATCATCGAAGAAAAGGTGGACGGCGCAAACTTGGGTTTATCTCTTGGTCGAGACAACCGCGTGCGCGCTCAAAGCCGCGGCAATTACCTCGCGCCCGGACGCAGTCACCCTCAATGGAATCTCCTCTGGCCCTGGCTTGCCGAGCGCCGCGCCGACTTGGAGGCCGGCCTACGCGGCGGCCTTTTACTTTACGGTGAGTGGTGTTATGCTCGGCATACCGTTCCCTACGATTCATTGCCGGACTGGTTTTTGGGCTTCGACATTTTTGAGTTCGCATCCCGCCGGTTTTGGTCGGTGGATCGTCGGAATGCCTGGCTACAGGAGCGGGGTTTGGCTTCGGTCCCGGAAGTCAAGCGTGGGCAGTTGCAGCCAAGGCAGGTAGCGTCCTTGATCGGCAATTCAGCGGTCGGCCATGTACCCATGGAAGGCATTTACCTCCGCCGCGAACAAGGCGGGCGCTTGCTTGCACGCGCCAAAGTCGTCAGTGCTGCCTTCAAACAACAGGTCGAAGAACATTGGACACGGCGGGTAGTGGTCCCAAACCAACTCGCGTTGGCGCATGTTTGAGCGCGCAATCGCTGGTGGCAACAAGTTGCCAACTTTGAAATGTTTAGGAGGATGTGCTATGACATTTCATCCGCGCCTTCACCGCATCCTTGCCGCGCAGCCGAATGGAGGCTGGAGAGTTGATGCTGTGTATTGAGAGATGAAAATCAGTTCACCTTACCCCGGCCCTCTCATCAGCGCGGAAAGGGAGAACGAGCGGAGCGCAAGGATTTCCATCGCCGGACTCGGATTTCCAACTGCGCCGTGCGCCAGGCCGAGCAGTACGCCATGCTGGTGGCCGTAAAACACGCCGCCAACCGTGACTCAGAATCACACAATTAGGATATGCAGGTAATAAATCGGTAACATTTGCATCGCAGCCTGCCGGTGTGAATACTAAATCATTCATTCATTCGTTACGAACCGGTTTGAGGATTAGCTTTGGTCTCGGGCTGGCGCTGATGTTTCTTGCCTCGGTGCAATCGGCTCGCGCAGCCTCCGCAGCGGAATTGCTCGAGAAGGGCATTTACACGGAGGAAACTAAGGGAGAACTCAAGGCTGCGGTCCAAATCTATCGGCAACTCGTCGAGGATCCGCGTGCCGATCGCAGCCTGGTGGCGCAGGCGCAGTTACGGTTGGGACTTTGCCAGTTGAAACTGGGCAACAAGCCGCAGGCCATCTCCGCGCTGGATCGGCTCACACAGGAATTCCCGGACAAAGACAGGCTGCTGGCCATCGTCGAGCAACGGATGCCGCAAGTGCTGGACGAGATCGTGCAGCAGATCGAGCGGAACTACTTCCAGGAGGTCGACCGCGGCGAGCTGTTGGAAACGGCCATTCGCGCTATTGTCGGCAAGCTCGCTCCGCGGGGCGGCCTGCTGCGCACGAATGACATGGAGTTTCTCGGCGCCAATGAGTTGAAGCAGGTCAATGTGCAGCTCGAGCAGAAGCTGGGCGGGATTGGAACTGCGCTGGAATCGGAAGGGGGTGAAGTGGTTGTGAAATCCCTGGTGCCTGGCTCTCCGGCGCTCAAAGCCGGAATTCGAGCCGGAGACCGCATCGTGGGCGTCAACGGAATCGAGCTGCGCGAGAGCGATCAACTTCAAACTGCGTTCAAGCTGCTGCGCGGGCCGGTAGGGACTCCCGTCATCGTGCGCATCAAGCGCGCGGGTTCGGAAGAGGTGAAGGAGATCGAACTGGTGCGCGACACGATCCGGCTGACGAGTGTTTTCGGGGACCATCGCACGCCCGATCAGACGCCGGACTTCATGTTGGATGACCAAAGAAAGATCGGCTACGTCCGGCTGACCTACATCGGCAAGCAAAGCACGGAAGAAATGCGAGCCGCGCTCGACGACCTTAAAGCGCGCGGCCTGAAGGCGCTCGTTCTCGATTTGCGAAATAATCCGGGCGGTTTGCTTGATGGCGCCGTGGCCATTTCGGATTTTTTTGTGGACGCCGGCCGGATCGTCACGGTCAAGGGCCGCGACGGAGAAACAGTCTACGACGCCAGCCCGCAGGAGACGTTCACCAGTTTTCCAATCGCGCTGCTGGTCAACCGGAAGACCGCGTCCGCCGCTGAAATTGTCGCCGCCTGTTTGCAGGACCACCAGCGGGCGATCGTGATTGGCGAGCGAACGTTCGGTCAGGGAATTGTGAGAAGCATCCTGCACTTGAAAAGCGGCGTGGGCGCGATGAAGCTTCCGATCGCCGAGTATTATCGGCCCAGCGGCAAGCGGGTGAACCGTTATCCCGACGCGAAGGACTCGGACGATTGGGGGGTAAGCCCCAATCCAGGTTACGCAATAGCCCTCTCGGACGAGGAATTGAAACAGTTTGAAAAAGATCGCGCCGTGCGAGACTCATTGACCAAGGAGGCCACCCCCGAAACCAAGTTCAACGACCGGCAATTGCAAAAGGCGTTGGAGTGGGTTCAGACGCAGTTGGGAACCAAATAGCCGGCCACCGCAGCGCTGATTTGAGAAGAATCTTCAGAGCAGTCCTTCGCAGAGGTCAGGACAGCGATGTCTGGCCTGTGGTGCTGTTGTTGCTGGCCGTGCTCGTGCCGGCGGTGTGCCTGCTTTGGTTCATGGGCGCTGCGATGCGCAATGAACGGCTCGCGGCGCGGCAAAAGCTGGCCGACGCTTATCGCGTCCAGCTTTCCGCCTCGCAAGCGCGACTCCAACAGCACTGGAGGGAAACGGCGGCGCAGCTCGAAAAACTGGCAGCGGCAACTTCCGCGCCCGTCGCGTTCGCCGAGTGCGCACGGTCTGGACTCGTGGATGGCGTCGTGGTTTTCGATGAGGCCGGGCAAGTCGCTTATCCAAACGCGCCATTGGCCTTGAGCGACGGTTTCGGCGAACTCGAACCGAAATGGCCTGAAGCCAGCCGGCTTGAACATCTGCGCAACCTTTTGGAAGCGGCGAAGCAGTACGATGCGCTGGCGCGGGAGGCCACCAATGCGAACGCCGCAGCGCGAGCGTTCCAAGCCGAAGCAAGGTGTCTTGCGCAAGCCGGGCGCCACGATGAGGTCATCCAACTCGTCCATGACGTCTTTGGCAACGAGCGATACAAGCACGCCACCGATCCGCAAGGCCGCCTCGCTGCGGCCAATGCCGAGTTGATGGCATTGGAACTCATCACGAACCGGAATTCATCGCTCTTCCAGTCCATCGGGCACAGGCTGGCGGCGCGATTGACGGATTATGAAAATCCGGTGCTCGCGGCGCCACAGCGCCGTTTTCTTATGAAGGAAGTGCAGGAACTCTCGCCGGAGGAATTGAAGTTTCCCACGTTGGCTGCCGAGCAACTGGCGGCCGAAGTGTGTGAGAACAACCCGCATCCCGCCAGTGGTTCAACGTTACAACGTGGCATTCTCCCCGACCTATGGCAATTCACCACCCTCAACCATCGAGTATTGGCCCTCATTCGATTGGACAAACTACTGGCCGCGACGGAAGCCGCGTTGTCTCCTGACAATTCTCTTCCCGATGTGAAGGTCGCGCTGGCGCCGCCCGACGTGGACGTTCCGGATGCCTTCGTCACACTGCCCGCGGGCGAGCCAATGCCCGGCTGGCGCCTGGCGTTGTCCCTTGCGGATCGGGAGTTCTTCGACGCGACAGCCGGACGTCGGACCGCCGTTTATCTGTGGACGGCCATTTTCGTCATGGCCGGGATGGGAGTTCTGACAGTCGTTGCGGTGCGCCTTGTGCGGCGGCAAATAGCGCTCGCGCGACTGAAGAACGACCTGGCCGCGACCGTTTCCCACGAGCTCAAAACACCACTCTCCTCGATGCGCGTGCTGGTGGAGACGTTGCTGGACTCGGAACACTTGGAGGAAGAGAAGACTCGGGAGTATCTGCAGCTCATCGCCCAGGCGAACGAGCGGCTGGGCCGCTTGATTCAAAACTTCCTCACTTTCTCGCGACTGGAACGGAGAAAGCACAAGTTTCATTTTTCGCCGTTGCCAGCTCGCCAGGTGATCGATGCTGCCGTGCGATCGGTCGGCGGTCGATTCGATGCTCCCGGCTGCCGCCTGGATGTGCAGATCGAAGACAAACTTCCGCCGGTGATGGCCGACCCGGACGCGCTGGCGACGGCGTTGATCAACCTGCTCGAAAACGCCTATAAGTATACAGAGGAGATAAAGCACATCGTCCTCCGCGCGCGGATGGAGAACGGCAGGGTGATATTTTCGGTGAAGGACAATGGAATCGGAATCGCCCCCCGCGAACGGAGACGAATCTTCCAGCCCTTTCATCAGGTCGATCAACGCCTCTCGCGCAAAGGCAGCGGCTGCGGTCTCGGATTGAGCATCGTACAGTTCATCACGACGGCGCATCACGGCAGCGTGTCCGTCGAAAGCCAGCCGGGCTGCGGCAGCACCTTCAGCATTTCACTGCCTGCCGCGGCATGTGCCACGAGCCTCGGGAAGGAGGCGATTGCCTGATGCAGAATCCATCGGTCTTGATCATCGAAGATGACCCCGCGTTGTTGCGTGGGTTGAAGGACAACTTCGAAGCGCAACAGTACCGCGTCCAACTGGCACGCGACGGCCGCGAGGGATTGTCCGCCGCTGTTGCGAATCCGCCCGACCTGCTGGTGCTCGACATCATGCTGCCGAAGCTGAACGGCTACGAGATTTGCCGTGCCCTCCGCGCGAAGCGTTTGGAAATGCCCATCATCATGCTCACGGCCAAGGGCCAGGAGGAGGACATCCTCCGCGGGTTGGAGTTGGGCGCGGACGATTACGTGACCAAGCCTTTCAGCGTCCGCGAACTGCTCGCGCGGGCGAAGGCATTCCTCCGCCGCCGTGAGGCGGGTGCATCGGCTGTGTTTTCATTTGGAGACTGCAAATTGGATTTCGCAGCGCACAAACTCTTCAGAAACGGAAAGCAAATCCCGCTTACGGCGAAAGAGTTCAGGCTCATCGAATTCTTTACGAAGCGCCCCGGCCGCGCGCTGACCCGCGACCAGATTCTCGATGGCGTGTGGGGCAACGCCATCATGGTCAATGATCGGAGCGTGGATCGATGCGTGACGACGCTTCGCGCGAAAATCGAAGCTGATCCGCGGCGTCCGTGCCACATCCAGACGATCCGCGACATCGGCTATCGCTTCGAGTGCGCTTGAAGCAGGCTCAGCGGCCGACGCTCTTATAGATCCACCCGAGCCGTTCCATTTCCTGCGGGTCGAACAGATTGCGGCCATCGAAGAGGATGGGATGAGTCAGGCCCCTGCGGGCGCGGTCGAGGTCGAGCTTCTTGAAGACGGGCCACTCGGTCGCCACCACCAGCGCGTCACAACCTTCGGCCACGTCGTTCATGTCGGGCACGTAGGTAATGGCCGGGCCGGGCTTCAGGATGTCCTTCGCCTTGTCCATCGCCTTGGGGTCGTGAAGGCGCAGGCTTGCGCCCTCCTTGAGCAGGCGCTGGCAGAGTTCAATGGCGGGGCTGAGCCGGACGTCGTCCGTGTTCTGCTTGAAGGACAGGCCGAGCACGCCGATTTTCTTGTCCTTGAGCACCCAAAGCGTGTCGGTGATTTTTTTGAGGAAGCGATCCATCTGCCCGGCGTTGATGCGCTGGACCTCCTTGAGCAGCGCGAAGTCGTAGCCGAGCTGTTCCGAGATCTTGATGAAGGCGCTGAGGTCCTTCGGGAAACAGGAGCCGCCGAAGCCCAGGCCGGCGTCGAGAAAGCGCCGGCCGATGCGGGCGTCGAGGCCCATGCCGTTGGCGACTTCGATGACGTTGGCGCCGCTGGCTTCGCAAAGGATGGAGACGGCGTTGATGTAGGAGATTTTGAGGGCGAGGAACGAATTGGCGGCGTGCTTGATCAGTTCAGCGGAATTGATGTCCGTGACGATGATGGGCGCCTCGAAGGGAGTGTAGACCTCCCTCATGGCCGCGACGGGCCGTTGGCTGCGCACACCGATGACGATGCGGTCAGGCTTCATCAGGTCCTCGACCGCAAAGCCTTCGCGGAGGAACTCCGGGTTGCTCACCACGTCGAAATCGACCTGCGCCTTGCAGTAGCGCTTGATGGTCTCGGCCACCTTGTCGCCGGTCTTCACGGGGACGGTGCTCTTGTCGACAATGATTTTGTAACTGGTCATCGACGCGGCGATCTCTCTGGCGACCGACTCGATGAAGCTCAAATCCACTGAGCCGTCGGGTTGCGGCGGGGTGGGGACGGCGATGAACACGACGTCGGAGTTCTCGACGCCGTCGCGGGTGCTGGCGGTGAAACGGAGTCGGCCGGCTTTGACGTTCCTGCCGGCCAGTTCATCGAGGCCCGGCTCGTAAATCGGCGTGCCGCCGGCTTGAAGCAGTTTCACCTTCTCGACGTTGTTGTCGACGCAGATGACCGTGTGGCCGACCTCGGCGAAGCAGGCGCCGGTAACCAGGCCGACGTAGCCGGTCCCGATGATGGTGAGTTTCATGCGACTTCAGTGAGGCGACAGCGCCCCAGGCTCCATCGGCGGCGCAAGGCGCTGCTTTACGACGGCTTGAGGAGGAACCGGCCGTAGATGAGACCGGCCAACCCGCCCCCCAGGAGCGGACCGGCCCAGTAAATGGAGTGGTGGGCCCATTGGCCGCCAACGAGCGCCGGGCCGAACACGCGCGCGGGGTTCATCGCGGCCCCGGTGAGCGGCCCGGCGAAGAGGATGTCCAACGCGACCGTGAGCCCGATGGCCAGGCCGCCAATTTTGGGCGCCCGTTCGTCCACCGCGGAGCCGAATACGACGAAGACCAGGAAGAACGTGAGGACTGCCTCGATGACGATGGCGTGACCCAGGGTGACATCCTTGCCCAGGGCAGGCGTGCCGTTGAAGACGGCGGTGGTGTCGAGCACGACCAGACACATCCAGGCGGCGGTAACGGCGCCGGCCAATTGGGACATCCAATAGGCAATAGCGCCTTTGAGGTCGATCTTGTCGGCGAGCATGAGCCCGAAAGTGACGGCCGGATTAAGGTGACCGCCCGAGATGCCGGCCGTGGCGGACACCATCACGGCGATGGCCAGACCGTGGGCCAGGGCGATGCCGAGCAAGCCGGCGTTTTTTTCCAATCCGCCGAGATTTTGAATAGCGCCAATTCCGATGAAGATGAGCGTGAAGGTGCCGATGAATTCCGCGACACACTGCTTGGTGAGCGAGGCTTTCATCAGGGCTATTTGGCGGGCGGCGGTGCGGGGGCGGGCGCCGGTGGCAGCGTTGGCACCGGGGAGGGTGTTGTGGCCTGTGGCGCCGTTCCAGGGGCTGGTGGAGGATTAATCTTAATCTGAACCGGAGAGTTGCCGGTGACCGCATTGCCCGTGTTGGTCGCCGTTGGCCGAACGAGGTTGGTGATGGTGAAGGCGCGGTTGGTGTTTAGGGTCGGCCTGTTGGTCATCATCGTGACCTGGACGGGCCTGTTCGTGGGCAGGACAGGCGCCGGTGCCGGCGGCGGCTGGCGCAGGCTGGCCAATTCCGGGTTCCGCTTGACCAACTCTTCCTGGCGCAGGCCGGCCTCTTGGGCCATACCGCTGTTGCGGTCGGCGTTGAGCAGTTCCTCATACAGCCTCCACGACTCGGTCGGGTTTGACTTTTCGTAGAGCCGGGCGAGGGCGAGTTTGGCGTCGTCGAGGATGGTCGCGCTGGCATGGCGCCTGCGGATGTCCTCGTACTTTTTGATGGCATCGTCGATTTTGCCCTGCGCCTCCAGGCAGGCGGCAATGCCCAGATTGGCATCCGGCACCCAGGGGCTTTCGGGGTAAGCCTGGATGAGTGCGTTGAACCGTTCCTGCGCGCGAGCGAAGTCCCCCTCGACGAAAAGGAGCCCGCCGCTCATGTGAAGGGCGCGCGCCGCGGCCTTGGTGCCTTTGTGCTGGTTGGCCAGGTCGAACAGCTTCTGCGCAGTGCCCGGCGTGGGAAGCGTGGCCGGGTTGAACGGCACACGGATTTCGGAAAGCGCCTCGCTGGCGGCGACTTCCTTGTTGGCCTGGAACTGGATGAAGACCGGCACGGCGACGATCAACACCAACACGGCGCCGCTGCCGTAGAGCAGGCGCATCTTGTGGACCTCGATCCACGTCCGAATGTTGATGCCCACATGCGAGGGCGCTGCCTGCGAATCCATAAGGGGCGTGAATCTTTGGGCCAGACCTCAAAAAGGCAAGCTGGAAATCATATGTTTTCGCCGATGTGGAGGGCGGCTTTCTCGGGCATCGTCAATTCGGGATTGAGCGGCTCGTGTTCCCGGGAGAGGATGCGGTAGCTGCGGATGTGGAGCGAAACCTTGCGGCCGTCGTAAAGGGCCAGGCGGGCGTAATCCTCCTTGGTCATGCGCGCTCGCAGGGTCAGGCCGGAGGGCAGCTCCAGTTCCAACCGGAGCATGACGCCCAGGAAGAACGTATGCCGCACCACGGCCGGATAAGGATACTGCGTCAGGTCGGTGGAAATGTGCACCGAGAAGGGCCGGAAGCCAATGCGGATGCGCTCGCCGTCAGGGTAACCCTCGGCGGTGAACTGCAGTTCGCCGACGCGGCCGACGCCCCGGTGGACTTCGAGTTCGAGCACGTTCATCACCCCAATGAAGCGGGCCACGAACTCATTGGCCGGTTGCTCGTACACCTCCCTCGGTGTGCCGATCTGCTCCAGGTGTCCCCGCGAGAAAATGGCCGTGCGGTTGGAGACTTCCATCGCTTCCTCCTGATCGTGTGTGACGAAGACGGTGGTGAGCCGGAGATCTTCCTGAAGTTTCACCAGCCATTCGCGAAGGTCCTGGCGGATTTTGGCATCGACGGCGCCGAACGGTTCGTCCAGCAGCAGCACGCTGGGCTTGGGGGCCAGGGCGCGGGCAATGGCCACCCGCTGTCGCTGGCCGCCGGAGAGCTGGTGGGGAAACCGCCGCTCCAACCCCCGCAAATCCAGCAGCTCGAGCAATTCGGCCACGCGGGCCGCGATGTCAAGGCGCCGCCAGCCTTTGATCCGCAGTCCGAAGGCGATGTTCTTGAACACGTTCATCGTCTTGAACAGCGCGTAGCTTTGGAAGACGAAGCCGATGTTGCGTTTTTGAACGGGCACGTCATTGACGCGCTTGCCCCGGACGAAGATGTCGCCCTGGGTCGGCACTTCCAGGCCGGCGATCATGCGCAGGACGGTGGTCTTGCCGCCCCCACTGGGGCCCAGCAGCGCCAGCAACTCGCCTTCCTGGACGGTGAAGCTGACGTTTTGGACGGCCAGGACGTCGCCGAAACGCTTGCTGATGCGGCGCAGTTCGATGCTCATCGGGGAGGGAAGAGTAAAACGTAAAACGTAAAACGTAAAACGTGAGAGCCGACGGCAGCGAGCTTTCGGCGAGCGTGTGCGGCGGATTTACGTTTCACGTTTTACGTTCTACGTCTTAGGTCCTACTTCTCGTTGACCACGGTCTGCGTCTGGGCGAACTCCCGCGCCTGTTTCCACTCCAGCAACGTCTTCAAACCGAGAGTCAGCAGGGCCAGCAAGGCCAGAAGGCTGGCCACGGCGAAAGCGCCGACGGCGTTGTATTCGTTGTACAGTTTTTCCACGCGCAAGGGCATCGTGTCGGTGACGCCGGTGATGTGGCCGGAAACGACCGAGACGGCCCCGAATTCGCCCATCGCGCGCGCGTTGCAAAGGATGACTCCGTAGATGAGGCCCCATTTTACGCTGGGCAAGGTGACGTGCCAGAAGGTTTTCCAGCCGCTGGCGCCCAGCGTGAGGGCGGCCTCCTCCTGGTCCCGGCCCGTGGATTGCATGATGGGAATCAGTTCCCGGGCGACGAACGGGAACGTCACGAACACCGTGGCCAGCACGATGCCCGGCACGGCGAAGATGATTTGGATGTCGTGCTCGGCCAGCCACCGGCCATAGAAGCCTTGCAGCCCGAACATGACGATGTAGAGGAGTCCCGCCACGACCGGCGACACCGAGAAGGGCAGATCGATGAGCGTGATCAGGAGCGACTTGCCTTTGAACTCGAACTTGGCGATGCACCACGCCGCAGCCAGGCCGAAGAGGACGTTGAGCGGAACGCAGATGGCGGCGACCAGCAGCGTGAGCCGAATGGCGGCGATGGAGTCCGGGTGGCGCAGCGCGCCGAAGCAGGCGCTCCAGCCCTTGGCAAGCGCCTGGGCGAAGACGTTGGCCAACGGCAGGAGCAGAAACAGGCCCAGGAACACACCGGCGACGCCAATGAGCAGCCACTTCACGAAAGGCGATTCCTCGGTCCCGCGCTGGGATTTCGCGGTGGCGTCAGGATTGTTGGTGCTGAGATCTCCGTCCATGGATCGTCTCAATGTTGGAAGCGGCTCGCCCAGCGTTCGAGCAGATTGACGGTGATGAGCAGCGCAAAAGAGATGACCAGCAGCACCACGGCGATGGCCATGGCGCCGGCGTAGTCGTATTCCTCGAGCCGGAAGACAATGAGCAACGGCGCGATCTCGGTCTGAAACGGCTTGTTGCCCGAGATGAACACTATCGAGCCGTATTCGCCGATCGCCCGCGCGAACGAGAGCGCGAAGCCGGTGATGATGGCCGGCAGCAACGTGGGCGCGATGACCTGGAAGAAGGTCCGCAGCCGGCTGGCGCCCAGCGTGGCCGCGGATTCCTCGACTTCGCGCTCGAATTGTTCGAGGACGGGCTGAAGCGTGCGCACGATGAAGGGCATGCCGACAAAGGTCAGCGCAATGATGACGCCCAGCGGGGTGAATGATCCTTCAATCCCCAGCGGCACCAGCCACCTGCCGAGCCAGCCGTTTGGGGCGAAGAGATTCGCCAGGGTCAGACCCGCCACGGCCGTGGGCAACGCGAAGGGGAAATCCACCAGCGCGTCGAGCAGCCGCCGGCCAGGAAACTCGTAGCGCACCAACACCCAGGCCACAATCACGCCGAACAGCGCGTTGGCCAGGGCCGCGATGAGGGAGGCGCCGAAGGTGAGCTTGTAGGCCGCCAGCGCCCGGTCCGTCATGGCCAGCCGCCAGAACTCCGCCAGCGGCATCTCGAAGGCGCGCATGAACAGCCCGCCCAGGGGAATCAAGACGATCACGCTCAAGTAAAAAATCGTGTAGCCCAGCGTCAGGCCGAAGCCGGGCAACGGATTGTTTGTGCGGGCAGCCATGTGGGAACGAACGTGCGGCGGAGCCTACCGGAAGGCCGGCCCCACCGCCAAGGATTTCCAAGGATCGGGTCAGATGCTCTGCGCGATGGCCATAAACGGTGTTTAGCGGTTGGCCTGGGAGATTTGGTCGAAGATTCCTCCGTCGTTGAAGTGCTTTGTTTGCGCCTTTTGCCAGCCGCCGGACACGTCGTCGATCGTGAACAGGTCCACTTTGGTGAACTGGCTGGCGTACTTGGCCAGGGCCGCTCCCGAGCGCGGCCGATAGAAGTTCCTCCCCGCGATGTCCTGGCCTTCGTCGGAGTAAAGATACTCCAGGTATGCCGTGGCCACGGCTTCGGTCCCTTTTCTCTTCGCCACCTTGTCGACGAGCGACACGGTCGGTTCGGCGAGGATGCTCATGGAGGGCGTGATGATCTCATGTTTGTCGGCGCCATATTCCTTGAGCGCCAGATGGGCTTCGTTTTCCCAACCCACCAGCACGTCGCCGATTCCTCGTTGGATGAACGTGGTGGTGGCGCCCCGGGCCCCGGTATCGAGCACCGGAACATTCTTGTAGAACCTGGCGACGAAATCTTTGGCCTTAGCCTCATCCTTGTCGTACTTATTCAACGCGTAACCCCAGGCGGCCAGGTAGGCCCAGCGCGCCGCGCCCGACGTCTTCGGGTTGGCCGGAATCACGGAGACTCCGGGCTTCACCAAATCGTCCCAGTCCTTGATCCCCTTGGGATTGCCCTTTCGCACGAGGAACACAATGGTCGAAGTGTAGGGCGCGCTGTTATGGGGGAGCCGTTGCTGCCAATTGGTGGGGAGCAGACGGCTCCGCGCAGCGATGGCGTCCACGTCATACGCCAGCGCCAGCGTGACGACATCCGCTGGCAGCCCGTCGATGACCGATCGGGCCTGTTTGCTGGAGCCGCCGTGGGATTGTTGTATGGAGACGGTGTCGCCGGTCTTTTCCTTCCAATGCCGGGCGAAGGCAGCATTGAAATCGGTGTACAGCTCGCGCGTCGGATCGTAGGAGACGTTGAGGAGCCGGATGTCTTTGGCGGTCGCGGCGGACACAAGGCCGGCCAGCGTCAGCAGGGCGGTAGCGAGGTGTATTGATCTATTTCTCATGATTCGCTCAAGGGTGCAGGTTAATCTCAAAATTTCCAGACCAAGTCCACGAGCAGCCGCACTCCCTGGACCTTGTCGCCTCGGGGAGATTCGTTAATCGCTTCGTTCAGCCAAACGCGGGCGTCGATCACGAGGGAATCGAACGGAGCGTAGGCCAGCCGAAAGGCATGGCCGCGGAGATTCAGCCCGTTCAGAAAAGTGGGGCGGAACGCGCCCGAACCGGGCTCTCCAACAGGTCTGCCGCGATAAAACGCGCCGTTGTCGGAAGCCGTCAGCTCCTCATAGTTGGCGTCGCCATGCAGTTCCTGATAGCGGTAGGAAATCTCCCATTTGCCCTTCTGGTTCGTTACGCCCGCGTAGTTTCTCTGGCTGACGCTGCCGAAGGACGGGCCAAAGGAATAGCCGATGTTGTCGTGACTGGCGCCGAAGTTGTGAATGTATTCTCCGCTCAACTTGATGGGGAACGGCCCTTTGTAGAGCGGAAAACTGTCCAGGTTGTAAGCAACACTGCCGTCGGCGATCAACAACTGATAATCGTTCACCAGCGCGCCGGCCGCGGTGCGAGTATTGCCGTGGTTGGAATCGGGGACGCTGGCCGTCGTCAGACTTTCTGGACTGGTGATGCTCAGCCCGGAGACCGTGAACGCGGTGTTGACGTGCTGGCCCCACTTTGACTCCAGACGCAACTGCTCCAGAAACAGAAATGGATCTTTGCCGCTATACTGCAGTTCATCGAGCCAGTACTGCCCGAGGTAAGCGCTGACGGTTTGGTTCGCGTTTGCTTTGTAGGAGAACTGCTCGGCGAGGCCTTCCGGCGTGTAGTCCACGTCGAAAACGTTTTCCGTATAATTGGGCGGGTTCTGCATCTTCCCGAGTGCGAACGAGCCGGTCCATTCCGGCGTGTGGATGGGCGTCCACTGCGCGTACGCCCAATCAACACCGATGGGTTTGCGACTCCCGTTGTCCTCGAAGGTTTGGTTGGTGGACAACGGATCGCCGCCAGAGTCACGGCCCACCGAGGGCGAGGACGCCAAACGAAATCCAATTTCGAAATCATCCTTGAGGGTGACAATGCCTCCCAAACGCAACCGCGGTCGCACGCGCTGGCGGCTCACAAAATCCGAGTCGGGGGCATAGATGCTGTCGTAGCGCAGCCTCAGATCGTTCACCAGTCTCACGCTGGTGACCCAATCGGGCATCTTGAAGAGCGAAGTGGATTGTTTGGAAGCCGCCTCTTTGAATTTCGCATCGGCAGCTTCGCCGTCGAGTTCGCGATTGCGTTCGAGGATGCGCACTTTTTGGTCGAGTGCCTCAATCTGCTGCTTGAGGGCCTTGATGGTGTCAACCGGTTCGTCGGCCAAAACGGTTGGAGTGCTGGCGGCCAGCCCGGTGGCAAGGGCCGCCGGAAGGAGCTTGAATCGCATTGATTGTTTTCATTGCAGCGTTCCTCCGTGGTTCTGGTCGGTTGGCTGAGTGGCTGAGTTGCCTCCAGGTTTCTGGTCGGCAAGAATCATCTTTCCGCTGGGGCAACGGCGCTGTCCGGGGCGAGCCGGATTCTTTCGGTCCGCTCGATTTGCACCACCCTCGAGTCATGCACCGTGATTTGCACGACGCCGAAGCGCAGTTCGGACACCTGTTTTTCCACAACCGCCAGCCAGCGGGCTGCGTCGGCGCGGGTCGGAGCGGACAGCGTTGTTTGCATGACAGGGCGGAGCATACGACAAATCTCTACTATGTCAATAGACTTTTATTTGTATTCCTGACTTCTAATTCACAATACGTTGCAAAGCAAAGATTTTTGACACGATAATTCTTGATTATTTTGATGTACATTCTAGGATTCTGCCGTGAAGTTATCCGTGCGAGGCGAATACGCGCTCCGGGCTCTGCTCGTGCTCGGGCTCGACTACATCGAGGACGACTCGGTCGTCCGCATCCAGGAAATCTCCAAGCGCCAGAACATTCCGAAGCGGTTCCTCGAGCAAATCCTAAACGACCTCAAATCCGCCGGCATCGTCGAGAGCAAGCGCGGCGTGGCCGGCGGCTACCGGCTGAGAGTCCCGCCCGAGCGCGTCACCCTCGCCGAAGTCATCCGCTATATCGAAGGTCCGCTGGCGCCGGTCAGTTGCGTGAGCGCCCGGTATTACGAGCGATGCTCGTGCCCCGACGAGGAGAAGTGCGGCATCCGCAGCGTGATGAAGGAGGTGCGCGACGCCATCGTGAAGATTCTGGAAAACGTCACGCTGGCCCAGCTCTGCGAGCGGGTGCGCAAACTTCAGGGCGAACACGCCAGCCCGCTCGACTACGTCATCTAGCAGAGTAGCTGCCGACGTGAGGAGGCGGACCGTCCGCCTCCTTACGTCGGCGGCTACACAGTGGACCGGCTGCCAATTATCTTAGCCGAAAAATCATCCGCGTGATACGAGCTGCGCACCATCGGCCCGCTGGCAACGTGGGCAAATCCCATCTCCCTGGCGCGCTCGCCGTATTCGTCGAACTTCGCCGGCGGGATGAACTCGACCACTGGCAGGTGCCGCAGCGTGGGCTGCAAGTATTGGCCGAGCGTGAGGATATCGCACTGCGCACGGCGCAGATCCTCCATCGCGCCGAACAACTCCTCCTCCCGCTCGCCCAGGCCGAGCATCAGGCCGGATTTGGTGTAGATCCGGTCGCCGCGCTTCGCCTTCACCTTGTGCAGCACGCTCAGAGAGCGGTCGTAGGTCGCGCGATGGCGCACACCCGGTGTGAGCCGGCGGACGGTTTCGAGGTTGTGATTGTAAATGTGCGGATCGGCGGCCAGCACCGTGTCGATGGACTCGTCGCGGTCGAGAAAATCGGGCACGAGCACTTCGAGGACAATGCCCGGATTGGCCGCGCGCACCGCTTCGAGGGTCTGTCGGAAATGTTCCGCCCCGCCATCGGGGAGATCATCGCGCGCCACGGCGGTAATGACGGCGTGCTTGAGTTGCATTCTGCGGACGGCTTCCGCGACGCGCTGCGGTTCATCCGCCTCCAGCGACAGCGGCCGGGCGGTGCTCACGGCGCAGAAACCGCACGCGCGCGTGCAACGGTCGCCGGCGATCATGAACGTCGCCGTGCCCTTGCTCCAGCACTCCCAATGGTTCGGGCACTTTGCGCTTTCGCAAACGGTGTGCAGGCGCAGGTCGCCGATGAGACCGGCCGTCTGCGCAAAGGTGCTGTTCGTCGGCAGGCGCAGGCGCAGCCACTCCGGCAGGCGCGGGCGCGGCTTATTCGGCGGCGGCAAAATTGTTTCAGCGATTCTCATCAGTGCACGCATCTTCTTGCCATGAACCTGAACTTCGTAGCAGCCGACGTAAGGAGGCTCAAACTTTCTGGACGAAGGAGATCAGAGCCTTCTCACGTCGGCTGTTACGGTTCATGGTCCTAATGTGCAAAATTTGCATGGGAAAAATTCTCTCACCGAACTCACGCCGGTTGGAAGCCCATTTCCTTCCACCAGGCCTCCAGTTCGTCCGCCCCGAAGTCTGCAAGCACTTCGCCGTCCACGTCGATCACCGGCGCCAGCGTCTGCCTAGAAAGCCGGACCATCTCCTGGAACGACGCATCGTCCGCGCTCACATTGAGCCGTTCGTAGTCGATGCCGCGAGCTTCGAGCCAATCCATGACTTCGTGGCACCAGCCGCAATTGGGTTTGATGAAGAGACGAATGGCGGAGGGTTTCACCGGGTTCGGGGTGGAGGCGGGGTGTTCAGTAATCAGTAATCAGTAATCAGTAATCAGTAATCAGTAATCAGTAATCAGTAATCAGTAATCAGTAATCAGTAATCAGTAATCAGTAATCAGTGATCAGTGATCAGTATTCAGTAATCAGGTTTTGAACGAGCGTCGGCCAATCCTAAAGGGATTGCGTCTCAAAGCCCAGCGTTGCGAGGCACGAGCTACCCTGGGACAACCGTCAGAATACCCTAAACCCCAACGGGGTTTCGTCGCTAGTCAACACAAGCTGCGGTGTCGCAACCCCGTTGGGGTTGTCGTTCTTCGCGCCTTATACCCAGGGTAGCTCGTGCCTCGCAACCCTGGGCTTCGTTGCGGAATCCCGTTGGGATTCATCCAGAGGATGCCCTTCGAAAGCGGAGTTGGGGCCGGCCAAGGGATGGCTTGCCATTCGCAGCCGGACAAGCCCAAACTCCGAGCTAATGAAAGAAGCTAGGCGAAACCGCCCAGCGCCAGGCCAAACCAGCCTTTGGCCGAATATCTGTTAGGCCGCGTGACGTTGCGCCAGTCCAACATGCTCGACGAAATGAAAAGGTTGATTGAGGTGTTTGCGGCCCGCTCGCAGGACCGCAGCACCCTCGACGAGTTGCACAGGATGATTGGCGACCGCGGGACATGGCACAAGGCGCATGACTTGTTTCAGCGGATTAGGCAGAAGACTTTGGCGGCGGAGCGGCGTAAGGATGAGGTTGCCGATTGTCAGTATCTCTTCGAGGAAGTTTGCGCCAAGACGCTTTACAACCTTGCGGGTCGGCCTGCACCGTTTGACGCTGACTCGCCGTATTGGATCGTTCCGAACGCGTTGTCGCTTGCGCGACGGATGAGCATCGATGAGTCAGAGATCACCAAAATCGTCGCGGCCTAACCAGGCGCTGCAGCCCGGCCATCGCGTCCAGGTTGCAATCCAACGCCCTCGCGGGCCGGGTCGCTGAGATGGGTCGTCAGGCGTCACTTAAATTTATGAGCACCGATTCACGAGAAAATCACATCAACTATGTCGAGTTCCCGGCCCCGTCCGCTCAGGCGTTCGCCTCCGTCAAGCGGTTCTACAAGGAGGCTTTCGGATGGTCATTTCAAGACTGGGGTGAGGAGTATTCAGACACCAAGGACAGCGGCACAGCTTCCGGCTTCAGCGCTGATGCTGCGCATCGGCCAGCAGGGCCGTTGGTCGTGTTGTTCGCCACTGATTTGGAAGGGGCGAGAGAGCGCGTAATCAAGGCTGGTGGCAAGATATCCAAAGAGATCGTCAGTTTTCCTGGGGGGCGCCGCTTTCAGTACATCGATCCTGCAGGAAATCAGCTTGGCGTGTGGTCCGACAAGTGAAACTATACTGCAAAAACCGCCTGACCATGCGCTGAAGCGAACCCGGCCATCGCGCTTTGGTCTTACGGCCAGCCTGGTTCACGTGTTTGGATCTTCGAGCTTGGACCTTTTCTTGAGCTTTGAACTTTGAACTTCCCAAATTCTCAATCGTTTCACCTTAAGTAGCGAGCTACCTCACTTCTTCCCCAACTCGTCCGCGCTCCTTCTGGCAAAGGGGCTGAACAGATCGATCGGCACGGGCAGGAACGTCGTCGTATTGTGTTCGCTGGAGATTTCGCGCATGGTCTGAAGAAAGCGCAGTTGGAGGGCGATGGGCTGGGCGGCCATCATGGCGGCGGCTTGGACCATCTTTTCGGCGGCCTGGTATTCGCCTTCGGCATTGACGATCTTGGCGCGGCGTTCGCGTTCGGCCTCGGCTTGTTTGGCCATCGCCCGTTTCATTCCCTCGGGCAACACCATGTCCTTGACCTCGACCGCGGTGACTTTGATGCCCCACGGCTCGGTCTGGCGATCGATGATCCCCTGAAGGGTGACGTTGATCTTCTCGCGGTGCGAGAGCAGTTCATCCAATTCGGCCTGGCCGAGCACGCTGCGCAAGGTGGTTTGCGCGATGAGCGAGGTTGCTTTGAGGAAGTTCTCCACTTTCACCACGGCCGCCTCCGGCTCGACGACGCGGAAGTAAACCACGGCATCGACGGTCACCGGCACGTTGTCGCGCGTCATCACTTCCTGCTTGGGCACGTCGATGGTCACGACGCGCAAGTCCATGCGGACCATCCGGTCCACGACGGGGATGAGCAGCACCAGGCCCGGCCCTTTGGCGCGAAGCAGCTTGCCGAGGCGGAAGACGACGCCCCGCTCGTATTCGCGCAGGATGCGGACGGCTGACGGAAGGAGGATGGCCGCCAGCAAGACCGCGGGCATGAGCCAGGCCAGCCAGTTGATCAATTGTTGAATCGGATCCATATCAGGTTTCCTGGGGTTTGGGTTTTACTTTCAAAGTCAATCCGTCGATGCGGACAATTTCCACGGACTGGCCTGGTTCGATCGGCACATCGCTCAGGGCGTCCCAGTATTCGCCTTCGACGAAGAGCTTGCCGCTCCGAGCGTCGATGCGCGTGAGGGCGGGGGCGGTCTTGCCGAGCATCGTCTGGACCCCGGCTTTGACGGGCAGGAACTGCGCGCGAAGGCCCGCGCCGACGATGAAGGCGAAGAAGGCGGCCGTGAGCAGCGTGGCCGGCAGGACGAACTTCCAGGACAAGCGAAAGGCCGGCTCATCGAACAGCATCAACGCACCGAGGAAAAACGACACGATGCCGCCCACCGTGAGCACGCCGTGCGTGGGGGCGAAGACGTCGACGATGAACAGCGCCACGGCCAGGAGGATGAGGGCGACGCCGGCGATGTTGACTGGCAGCACGGCGCCCAGGTAGAGCGCCAAAATGAGCGCAACCGCTCCGATCACTCCGGGAAAAATCGCACCCGGGTTGCTCAACTCTCCGATGATGCCGTACATCGCGATGAGCATCAGGATCAACATCACTTCCGGATGCCAGAGCGTCTGGAAGACTTTTTCGCGGATGGACATGGGGATTTCGATTACCCCAGCCGCCGCTGTGCGAAGAACGCGCTCGTTAACTTTCCGGCCGTCGAGTTGCTTGAGCAAATCAGGGATATCTTTGGCGATGATTTCGATGACCTTCAGTTCCAGCGCTTTCTCGGCAGTGATGCTGGCGCTGTTGCGAACGGATTCCCTGGCCCATTCGGCGTTGCGCCCGCGTTTGGCGGCGATGCCCTCGATGTAGCTGACGGCATAGTTTTCCAGCTTTTCCTTCATCACGTCGTCAAGCTTCTCGGCACCACCACCGCCGCTGACCACCGGGTGCGCCGCGCCGATGCTGGTGTTCGGCGTCATGGCCGCGATGTCGGACGCCAGCGTGATGAAACAGCCGGCGCTCGTCGCCGTGGCTCCGGCCGGCGCCACGTAAACCACCGTCGGCACGGGCGCGGAATAAAGCTGCTGCACGATTTGCTTGGTGGTTTCGAGCAGACCGCCCGGGGTGTCGAGTTGAATGATGAGGCACTCGGAGGATCGCGCCGCCGCTTGCTTAAGCGCGCGGGAAATGTAACCACTGGTGGCCGGGCCGATGGCTCCCTGGATCTTGATAACGGACACCGTCCCTGCGTTTAGCCCCCACGCTGGCCCCAACAACAGCCCTGCCACCAGCAATGGCCGCCAGCCTTTCATAAGCCCAACCTAGCTGAGAGGCCGGCCGGCTGCAATGCAGCAGTTCGGAACGGGAAGGTCGTCAGGACCGGGTCAAGGGCCGACTGAGCCGCCAATCCTCTCGATGAACCCGCTCTTGCAAGGAGTCCCGCCTTCAGGCGGCAGGACGTCCGGCCGGCTAAAGCCGGGACTCCGTGCCAGCCGCCGCCGTTACGTCGGCGGCTACGAGCGTTAGCGAGAACTGCGGGCCAACCCGCCCACAAGCGGCTTGTGTTGATTCCCGGCGCGGTTACTCTGCGTTCGTGTTCGATTCGACCGTCGACCGCCCCTCGGAACTCCGCGCCGCCCGCGGTGTCCAATTGCCGGCATGAACTTTCTTGCGCCTGGAGCCTTCATCTTCGCGCTGGCGCTGCCGGTCGTCATCGTCTTTTACCTGCTCAAGCGCAAGCGGGTGGTGAAGCTGGTTTCGAGCACGTTGCTCTGGCAGAAATTTCTCGCCGAGACGCAGGCCAACGCGCCCTTCCAGCGTCTCCGGAAAAACTGGCTGCTCCTCCTCCAGCTCCTGATGCTGGCCCTGGTGGTCTTTGCGCTCAGCCGGCCGTTCTTCAAGGGCAACGCCAGCGAAAGCCGACTGCGCGTGCTCATCCTCGACGGTTCGGCGTCGATGCAGGCGACGGACGAGAAACCGAACCGTTTCGAGAAAGCCCGCGCCGAGGCGCTCCAGTGGGTGGACGGTCTGCGCGATGGTGAACAGATGATGGTGCTCCTGGCCGGCGCGACTACCGAGGTCAAGCAATCGCCCACCACCGACAAATCCGCCCTCCGCCGTGCCCTTAATTCCTGCGAGCCTTCCGATGCACCGACCCGCCTGGCCGATGCTCTGAAGACCGCCGGCGCTTTCACGTTTGAAAAGCGGGGCGAGGAAACGGTCACCTCCGGCGAGATCCATCTATTCAGCGACGGCGCCGCGAACGACCTGGACGAACTGGCCAATAAAAACCTCCCGCTCGTCTACCACCGCATCGGCTCCAGCCGGAACAACGCCGGTATCGTCCGGATCGACGCGCGGGCCAATCCGGAGAACGCCAGCGAACGGGCCATCTTCGCCAGCGTCGCCAATTTCTCGACGAACGACGTGGGCGCCGAAGTCGAGCTGCTGTTCGACGGCCGGCCGCTTGAGACTCGCCCCGTCACGCTTGCGCCCACGAACACGCAGCTCCTCATCTTCACCGCGCCTCAGACCAATGACGGCGTCTTCACCGTCCGGCTCGCGGCGAAGGATGATCTTGCCGCCGACGACCAGGCCAGCGTCGTCAGCCTCGTGCCGCAACCGGTGAAGGTGCTGCTCGTCAGCCGGGGCAACAACATTCTCACCAAAGGCCTGCGCGGCGCGCCCAACGTCCTTCTCTCGACAGTCCCACAACTGACCGACGCGGCCGAAGAGTTCGACGTCGTGGTGCTCGACGAGGTCATACCCGCCTTCTGGCCGCGGGCCAATATCCTGGCCATCCACGTCGCCAGCACCAACTGGTTCCCGGCCTGGGACACGGTGAAGACGCCGGTCATCGTCGACTGGAAGAACACGCATCCCCTGCTGCGCTTCGTCAACTTCGACAACGTGCAGATTGCCGAAAGCTTCGCGGTCAAGCCGGCGACGTGGGGCTTCACGCTCGTCGACTCGCCTCAGACCCCGCTCATCATCGCCGGGGAAATCAACCGCCAGCGCATCGTTTGGATTGGGTTCGATCCGCTGGAAAGCAACTGGCCATTGCGCATCAGCTACCCGATTTTCATGGTCAACGCCGTGGACTGGCTCAACCCCGCTGGCGCCAGCTCCAGCCAGCTTCTAATCCAGCCCGGCAGTGCGTTCCGCTGGCCGCTGGCCCAGAAGGTCGCCGGCGGCCAGCTCACGCTTCCCGATGGCAAGACCCGCCCGCTCGAAATCGAGTCCGGCGCTCGCGAGGTCGTCATTGGCGACACCTTGCGCCAGGGCGTCTACCACGCGAAGGCCGGGACCAACGAGGTCACTTTCTGCGTCAATCTCATGGACTCGAACGAAAGCAACATCGCTCCGCGCGAGGAAATCGCCGTCGGCAAATACGCGAAAGTCACCGCGACGACCCTCAAGCGGGCGAACATGGAGTTGTGGCGCTGGATCGCGCTGGCGGGGCTGGCGGTGCTGCTGTTCGAGTGGTGGTTTTACCACAAGCGGACGGCGTAGTGTCCCGTTCCATCAGCTGTAGCGGCGCTCTGTGAGCGCCGACGGCAGACCAAAGTCCTTCGGTGTTCCCGGCGGTCACAGACCGCCGCTACAGCGCGGCCTTGGAACGCCGCGCTCCTGCGGCGCTTTGGGCTTGGCGGGTTGGGGGTCGTCATTACACTCAGGCCATGCTGTTGAGTTTTGCCCCGTACCGCGGCGTGTCATGAAGAAACCCTCACAGGCGATCATTTTCTTCACGGTGTTCATCGACCTGATCGGGTTCGGCATCGTGCTGCCGTTGTTGCCGGTCTATAGCAGCAAATTTGGCGCGTCGGGCCTCCTGGTTGGCGTATTGATGGCGTCGTTTTCGCTGATGCAGTTTCTTTTCGCGCCGCTCTGGGGCGCGTGGAGCGATCGCGTGGGGCGAAGACCGGTGTTGCTCGTCAGCCTGGCCGGCAACGCGGTGTCCTACGCGCTGTTCGCCATCGGTTCGGGCATGGAAGGGCGGGCGGCGCTCGGAATGATTCTGGCCGGGCGCGTCTTCGGCGGCATCTGCGGGGCGAACATCACGGTGGCACAGGCGTACATCGCCGATATCACCCCGCCGGAGGAGCGGTCGAAGAAGATGGGATTGATTGGGATGGCCTTCGGGCTGGGGTTCATCGTGGGGCCGGCGCTGGCGGGTGTGGCGCAAAAGGCGTTCGGCGCGACGGGCCCCGGCTGGGTGGCCGCGGGCATTTGCGCGTCAAACTTCCTCGCGGCGTGCGTTCGCCTGCCAGAGAGCTGGAAGCCGGGCGCAACTCCCGCGGCGCGGCGCGCGAGGTTGGAGCAGTTCCGGCACACCATTGCCCAGCCAAAAGTCGGCCTGCTGGTTCTGGTGTTCTTCCTGGCCACGCTCGGCTTCACATGCTTCGAGACCACGCTCGGGTTGCTGATCCAGCGCAACTTCAAGCTCGACCACGACGCGGCGGCGGCGGCCAACACTGTCCTGTTTTGCTTCTGCGGAGTCATCGGGGCGCTCGTGCAGGCCGGGCCGATTGGCCGAATGGTCAAACAGTTCGGCGAGCCGCGCCTGATCGCGGGGAGCCTGCTGATTTTCGGATTGAGCATGGCGCCGCTGCCCTTCATCCACGGCGAGGCGCGCCTGACGTTGGGCGTGCTGTTCGGCAAGGCGGGCCTGCCTTGGCTGGCGCTGTTGTTCGTCGTGGCCTGGCTGGCCGTGGGTTCGGGGCTGACCCGGCCGCCGTTGTTCGGCCTGCTCTCCATCCTCACCCCCGCGCACGAACAAGGCGCGACGCTTGGCGTGGCGCAGAGCGGCGGCAGCCTCGCGCGGGTGTTCGGTCCGCCTCTTGCGGGTTTGCTTTACGACAAGCACCCGACCTGGCCGTATCTGGGTGTGACGGCGATCGCGGTCGTCACGGGCCTTGTCGCGTGGAATGCCCTGGTCCGGGACGAAGCGGCGCTGCTCGCAGCCAAGCGGACCACGGCATAGCCAGGATCATTCGCGAACGCTGTAGCCGCCGACATGAGGAGGCGGATGGGCCAAGCGAATAAACAAGTCCGCCTCCTCACGTCGGCGGTTACCGGCTGTCGTGTCCGGTTCATGGAAGCTACAGATTAACTGTAGTGCAGCCTCCGGGCTCTTTCGTAGTCAGAGGCTCCTCCACCTTCAATTCGGTAGGGCCGCGCTGCAGCGCGGCCTGGCCGACCGGCAAGTCGGCCCTACCGGAGCGTCCGGTCACTGAACGTGCGCACGCACGGCGGCGGCGAGCGCTTCAGTATAGCCGGGGATCGCGGCAGGCTTGAGGTGCGTCGCACCGGTAATCTGTTCATCCGGATGCGTGGCCGGCAGTTCCGATAGCGCGGCGTCGGCTTGAAGCCACGCGCTCCAGTCGCGAAGCATCTGGTCGCGGAGCGCCGGGTAATTCGTCCCGGCGAATTTCACCGGAACCGGCGTGATGCCGACGAGAAGTTTCGTCTTCGGCGGGACGGCGGCGCGGAAGTCGCGGCTCAACTTCTCCAGTGTCACGCTCAGACGGTACTCGGCGTTGCCTTTCGCCGGATGCGCGCCGGGATCGACGGCGCTGCCGTCGTGCGCGGACATGAAGCGTTCCAGGTCTGTAGTGAATCCATAGAAACGGCCGAAGCTGTTGGTGAACGGGGTCGGCAGCGCGCGGCTCAGAAGGCGGCCCTGGAACACATCGACCCCGGTGATGGCATTGAAGCGTCCCGCGAACGTGCCGGCCTGGTGAAGGTCGGTGCCGGCCAGAAAATGGGTCAGCACGGCCAACGGATAGGGTTCGGAGCCGGCGCGACGCAGCGCCTCGGGGTGCATGAGCAGCACGACGGCGCGCGGCTGGCCGGGATTGGCCTGCGTGAACTCGCGCAGCAACCGCGCGTGCGCCCCGAGATCCAGGAAGCTGATCGTCCCGAGGTTGAGCGCGCGGCGGCCCAGAGCGACGCCGAGTTGGCGGGCGTTTACGTCCATCAGGCAGGAAGAGTCGCCGAGGAGGAGGACTTCCGCGCCGCTACGCGTGCGACTCGATTCGGCCTGGTGGATGAGGATGGTGCGGTCTACATCGAGCGCCGGGCGCGGCGCGGGGAAGACACCGAAGCGCGCGCCCCCCTCCATCGCCAGCGCAAAGAGCGCGACCGGCACCAGCGGCGGCGCCACGAGGTTGAGCAATTCTCTCGGCCTAAACTCGACGGAGTGACTTTTCATCTCTAAGTAGTCTGCAGTAGCCGCCGACGTAAGGAGGCGGATGGACCGTGGTTCCACGTTCTCCGCCTCCTTACGTCGGCGGCTACAGGCTGGCGAGTCTTCAAGCTCATGGGAAGAAATGGCGGCTAAAACTGAAAGTAAATGAACGGCGCTTTCTCGCGAGTCCAGAAGACCAGGATGGCAACCAGCAAGGCGCCTTGCAGCAGCGCCTTCGCCCAGCCGGCAAGCGTGAGAGGCGCCAGTCGGTTCTTCGCGCGGAACTGCCAAAGTTCCATCGCCACAAGCGGCGCGGCGAACGCCGCGAGAATCAATGCAAAACTGCCCAGCCACGGCGGCGCGGAAGGATTCGCCAGCGCTTTTGTCAGCGCGACGACTTGATGCCACGAGCCGGCGCGAAAGAGGAGCCAGCCGTAGAATACGATGAGCATGGTCGCAAGCCAGCTCGCCAGGCGGCGCAGGGGATGGGGCGTGTTGCGTGTTGCGTGTTGCGTGCTGAAGACGCGTTCGGCCACGAGGCCGGCGCCGTGCCAGGCGCCCCAGAGGACGAAGTTCCACGCCGCGCCGTGCCAAAGCCCGCCCAGAAGCATCGTGAGGAACACGTTCAGGCACGCGCGAGCGGGGCCGCGGCGGTTGCCGCCGAGGCTGATGTAGAGGTAATCGCGCAGCCACGTCGAGAGACTGATGTGCCAGCGGCGCCAGAACTCGCGAAGGCTCGCGGCGGCATAGGGCAGGTCGAAGTTCCACATGATGTCGAAGCCCAACACGCGCGCCAGGCCGCGGGCGATGTCCGAGTAACCGGAGAAGTCGCAGTAGATTTGCAGCCCGAACGCCACCGTCCCCAGCGCGACGGCCATTCCGCCGGGGGGCGCGTCGTGAAAGACCATCTCGACCAGCGGCGCAAAGTTGTCCGCGAGAGCGACCTTCTTGAACATTCCCCAAATGATCAGCCAGATGCCCTCGGTCAGCATCGCGCGCGTGAGGACCAGCGGGCGCTCGAACTGCGGCAACAGATTTGACACGCGCTGGATGGGACCGGCGACCATGTGCGGGAAGAACGAGACGAAGGCGAGGAAGCTCACGAAATTCCGCGTCGGCCGGATGTGCCCCCGATACACGTCGAAGGCGTAGCTCATCGATTGGAACGTGTAAAAGGAAATGCCGACGGGCAGGATGACGTTGAGGGTGCCGGTGTGGAACGGCACTCCAAGCTTCGCCAGGAGCACCGTCAGGGATTGGACGAAGAAATTGCAGTACTTGAAAAAGCCGAGGATGCCGAGGTTGACCAGGATGCTGCCGGCGAGCAGGGCTTTGCGGCCCCGAGCGGTCTGCAAGCGCGCGATCCCGTAGCCGACCGTCCAATCGAAGGCGCTCGAAAAGAAGAGCAGCCCGAGGAATTTCCAGTTCCACCAGCCGTAAAACAGGTAGCTGGAGGCGACGATGAGGAGATTGCGCGCCGTCAGGCTGTTGCGCGCCAGCCAGTAGAGCAACAGAAACGCGGCGAAGAACTGGAGGAAAATGCCCGAGTTAAACAGCATGGCGGCGGGACTCGAGGCGCGGGCGAACAGCGGGCATTGTTTGACCCATCATCTATTTCTGGTAGTCTTGACTCACGATTCCGATCAAAACCAGTTCATTTAGACACGTGTCTTCCACGCGGCCGCCCTCGTTCACCCTCATCGAGCTGCTGGTCGTGGTCGCCATCATCGCCATCCTGGCCAGCCTGCTGTTGCCGGCCCTGGCGCGCGCCAAGGAGAAGTCCAGGGCCGCGCAATGCCTGAACAACCTGCATCAGATCGGCGTGGCGACGTTCCTCTACGCGGGAGATTTCGAAGGCCGGATGATGCTCGAGTCATTCACCCCGGGCGACACCAACTTGTCGTGGGGCAGCTTGATCGCGACGAATACCGACGCGGCGGCGCTTGCCATTTTCGTCTGCCCGTCCTACAAGCCGTTTCAATTTTTCAACTGGCATACCATTTACGGCATCCGGCGCGACCCGCCATCCAATTGCGTCAGCGGACCCGGCCGCGTGTTTTTCCAACTCGAGTGCGTCGAGCGGCCGGTGGATTACCTGCATGCCGCGGACACAACGAGTCAGGCGCAAGGCGGCTACACCGCCTACCAGTATCATTTCTTCCGCGTGGCCAATGCGGTCCGGATCATACACGCGCGGCACTCGGGCCGGGCCAACGGCCTGTACCTCGACGGCCACGTCGCCCCGACCTCCCGGGCGGAACTCGACAGTTACGGCTACCCGGTCGAGTACGGGCAGGACGTCGCGGTGGGCTATTTTCCGTAGTCGTCTTACTCTTAATCTTAATCCTAATCTTACTCCCTGTACGCTCGTGGAGCGCGAGCCGGATTAGGAGTAGGAGTAAGATTAAGATTAAGAGTAAGAGTAACGATGTCGTCGCCAACAAGGTGCTTTGCGCTTACATCAGTCAGCGTGCAAATCCGTGCTCGGCCAGAAACGCCCCGCGGGGCGCGCTGATGCGGACCCTGCGGCGGGTGAATGGATCTTCATAGCCCAACTCCACGGCGCGCAAGCCGAGCCACCCGCCCTTGGCCGTCGGCGACGCTGGTGGCCGACCGTAGAGTTCGTCCCCGACAATCGGGAGCCCGGACTCCGTAAGATGAATCCGGATCTGGTGCGTGCGGCCTGTGACGGGGCGGGCCTCGATCAGCGACAGACCGGCGCGCGTGGCCAGGAGCTTGAACTGTGTCTCCGCCTCCTTGCCCGCGCGCGCGTCGGCGCGCATCCGGCCGACCTGCCGTGGATCGGGCGCGAGCTTGAGGCGGCACGTCCATTCGCGTTCCGCCGGTTCACCGTGCACGACTGCCAGGTACACCTTGTGCATCCGACGCGACTCGAACAGATCGCTGAACGTGTCGAGCGCCCCGCGGCTCTTGGCCAGGAGCAGAACGCCTGTGGTGTCCGCGTCAAGCCGGTGAACGTGACGGAGAAACCGGATGCCACGTGAGCGCGCCCAAAATTGCCCAGCGGCAATCGACGAGACGAGAGCGGCCTGCAGATTGCGGTTTGTTTTCTGCCACGAGTAGGGAACCAGCATCCACCCGCGCGGCTTGTCGATGGCGAGCACCGAGCGGTCCTCGTGGAGGATGGCGATGCGGGTGCCGTCGCCGAGTTCGATGTCGGAGGTTTTGGGCACGGGCTCTTGAAGGCGTGGACCGGAAAGCAGCAATCTTAAAAGAAGCAGTTGAAGCCACACATGGGCTTTGCGCGGCTGGGGCCACAACCAAAGATGATGACCGCAAGAGAAAGCAAAGTTCGCATAGAGGACAGGGCGAAGTCGTCATCGCGTAGCGATGAAGCGAAGGTAGCCGTGGGCTTGAGCCCACGGTGCACTGCCAGAGGCGCACGCGTCGCGGAGCGACGCTTGAATTGCGCCGCCGGTTTTTCAAGCGTCGCGACGCGACGCGGCCACGTCACCGGGGCGGTCCGTGGGCTGAAGCCCACGGCTACCCTCATCCGGTCGCTCCGCGACCTGTTGGAAAAAGAAGCATCTGCTTTGAAATCCGGCGTTGTGACGGGTCGTTTCAGCCAGTCTCCCAGGCGATGAACCGCGAATGGACCTGGCGCGGCCCCAGCCGCGCCAGGTCCATCTGTGCTTTCCGATCTTTTCATCAATTCCAACTCCGGCATCCAAGATAATGGCGTCAGGCGCCTGCGTGCTTAGCCGCCGGAGTTTTCGCCGAAGAAGCTCGTGAGCACGCGGCGATCGCGCTTCGTCGGGCGGCCGGCGCCCTTGGGGCGCAGGCCCACTGGCGCGGAGAATTTCTCCCGCGCCTTTTCATACTCGGATCGTGGTGTGAGGTCTTCGAGATACTCCGCGACAACCTTGGCGCCGACGCGCCGCTCCAGGATTGCCAATACCTTGACCGTCCGCGTGATTTCGCCGAGCAGAGCGTTGACGAGATCGCCGGGACGAAGCGCGCGGGAGGGCTTGACGGCCTGGCCGTTGACCTGGACGTGGCCGGCGTTGCACGCCCGGGCAGCCAGCGTGCGCGTCTTGAACAGGCGGACCGACCAAAGCCACCGGTCAACTCGCGTTGTCGCTGTCGGTTCCATGAGAACCGCCGCTGTGCGGCCAGTGGCCGCCGGAGGGCTCGTGGGAATGGCTGCTGGAATGGCCACGCGTGCCGGTATGGCTGCCGCCTCCACCGCCACCGCGTCCTCGACCACGACCGCCGCGACGACGTTTATCGTCGCCGGAAGGATTGCGATACACTTCGGCCGGCTCGCTCATATCGCGCGGTTCGTGCGTATCGCGTGGCTCGCGCGCGCCTTCCGGCCGGCGGGGGATCTGATCGGCCGGCCCGTGAAAGCGCCGGACCACTTGGCGAAGCGCCTCGATCTCGCGCTCGTCGGCGGTTTTTTGGCGCTCGGCTTCTTCAATGAGTTCGAGCAGCTCGTCCATCGTCTCCGCGGCGTCGCGCAAGGCGCTGAGCGCCGCTTCGACTTCCTCGAGCGCCTTGCGGATGCTGGCCGGTTTGGCCGGCTGGGCAGGGGGTGGCGGCGCCGGTTCCGGAGGCGCATCGCGGTGCGCGCGATGTTGCGGTGGCGCATGGCGCTCGCGCGACGGGCGGGCGGGCGGCTCGTCTCCCGACTTCTCGAAGGCTTCCGCCGGAGGTTCGGCCGCCGCCATTTCCTCGGGAGCTGGCGCGAAGAACGCCTCGTCATCGGCGCCGCTCTCCTCGCCGGCATCGGCGTCGGGCACGTCCGCGCCAGCCTCGGCAGGCACTTCGACTGCGGGAGTGGACGCCAATTCGCCGGCGTCCTCAGGAGTCGATTCCGCGGCGGGTTGGGCGGCGGCCAGAGGCGTCTCGTCGCGTGGGCCGGGTCGGCGCGCGCGCCCACGCCCGCCGCGGCTGCGGCGACGGCGGCGAGGGCGGGAAGATGGCGCTCCGGATCCCGGATCGGATGGCGGTGCTGGATCAGACATGTCGTTCAGCGGGCGACAGCTTGCCCGGTGGCAGGCGTGAATTGCAAACAAAACTCAGGAAATTGCGGTCTGGCCATTTGAAGCGCGAGGGCGCAAACTGCGTCGTTTATCATATGAACGCCTTTCGGCGAACTCCGATATTCTCGCTCGGGCTGGCGCTGGCTGCGACAGCCGTCGCTGCGGATACCGAAGCCTTGAAAAGAATCGATTTCAAGCGCGACGTGCAGCCCATCTTCGCGAGCCGCTGCGCGGAATGCCACGGGGAAAAGAAAGACAAGGCCGGCGTGCGCTTCGACCGAAGGAACACCGTGTTCCAGGGCGGCGACTCCGGCAAGCCGTTGCTGGTTCCCGGCAACAGCGCCGAAAGTCTTCTGTTCCGAAAAATCACCAGCGACGATCCTAACGACCGGATGCCCGCAAAGGGGGAGCGGCTCACCGAGGCGCAAATTGCCACGCTGCGCGACTGGATCGATCAGGGCGCCTCCTGGGCGGAGGACGGCGCGGCGGCCAGGAAACACTGGGCCTACGTGAAGCCTTCGCGGCCCGCGCTGCCGAATGTCAGCAACCCCAAATGGTGCCGCAACGACCTTGACCGCTTCGTTCTTGCCCGGCTCGACCAGGAAAAGCTCAAACCGGCGCCCGAAGCCGACCGTGCTGTGTTGCTGCGTCGCGTGAGCCTGGACCTCACTGGCCTTCCTCCCACGCTGGAGGAGGTCGATGCGTTCCTGGCGGACTCTCGGGCCGACGCTTACGAGCGGGTCGTGGATCGCCTCCTGGATTCCCCCGCCTATGGCGAACGCTGGGCGCGCTCGTGGCTCGACCTGGCCCGTTACGCCGATACACAAGGCTACGAGAAGGACGCCAAACGCACGATGTGGCCGTATCGCGATTGGGTCATCCACGCGCTGAACCGGAACATGCCTTTCGACCAGTTCACCATCGAGCAACTTGCCGGCGACCTGCTCCCCGACGCGACGCAGGACCAGCAGGTGGCGACCGGCTTCCATCGGAACACGATGACGAACACCGAGGGCGGCACCGATAACGAGGAGTTCCGATACGAAGCCGTCCTCGACCGCATCAACACCACGTTCGGCGCCTGGATGGGCAGCACGTTGAACTGCGCCCAGTGCCACAACCACAAATACGACCCCTTCACCACCGTCGAGTATTACCGCGTGATGGCATTTCTCAACAACACCGAGGACGCCGACGCCGACGATGAAAAGCCGACGATGAAGGTCTTCAACGACGCCGAACAGAAGCAGAAGCTCACGCAACTGCGCGACGCGGAAAAGGCGGCGGAGAACAAGTTGAATGACGCCGTCAAGTCGCCCGACTTCCAGCAGGCGCTTGCCGACTGGGAGAAAAAGCTGAACTCAGAGAAGGCGACTTGGGACACGCTCGACCCGGTAAGTTACAGGTCGGAAGCCGGCGCAGCGCTGACGAAGAACAACACCAAGTCGATCATCGCCGACGGCGTCAACCCGAGCAACGACACCTACATCGTCACCGCACCCGTCGGCCCCGGCAAACTGACCGGCATCCGCCTGGAAGCCTTGGAGACCGGCGCTGACAAGGCCGTGGGCCGGGACTCCAATGGCGGCTTCGTTCTACGCAAGTTTGAACTCGCCGCGACTCCGAAAGACGCGACGGCGCCGATGACGGTCGCTTTCCAGAGCGTCGTCGCGGATTTTTCGCAAAAGAAGTTCGAGGTCGACAACCTGCTCACCGGCCAGGGCGACGGCTGGGCGGTCGATACCATAAAGCCCGAGAACAAGGTGCGCCGCTCGGC